>Ga0058696_1000220_pt1 | contig 25107 bp, 23 predicted proteins | sample AgamicMgSfrz_FD_55077 | JGI IMG/M metagenome (GOLD analysis project Ga0058696, IMG submission 55077) | Agave microbial communities from Guanajuato, Mexico - Mg.Sf.rz | ecosystem: Host-associated > Plants > Phyllosphere > Phylloplane/Leaf | place: Guanajuato, Mexico | collected 2012-05-30 | reverse complement strand
TTGTGATTAAGAAAAAGAAGCAAGAATCTCCATCGCTTATCTCGTTTTATTTAGTACCAGAAGATGAATCAGAGCTGCCATTGTATAAAGCAGGCCAATACATTACGGTTCAGGCAGATATGCCAGGAGAAGCCTATATGTCCAGCAGACAATACAGCTTATCAGACGAGCATCATCCATCTTATTACCGCATTACAGTGAAGCGTGATGGTCATGTGTCTACATTTTTACATGATGAAATGGAAGAAGGGGATGTGCTTCAAGTGAGTATGCCGCAGGGAATGTTCTGCTTGCAAGGAGACACAAAAGAGCCTGTTTATTTCATCAGTGCTGGGTCTGGTGTCACACCAATGATTGGTTTAGTGAAAACAGCCGCACAAAACAGCCAGTTATTTACGATGATTCATGCAGATCGATTAGAGGATGTAAATGCTTTTGAAAATGAGTTTGAAGGCGTTCTAGCCTCAGCTTCCCACGGGCGCATCATCCTATGTAACGAACANTTTGCGCAGTCTGGAAAAGGTGAGCTTGTTGAGAAAGCGGCTTCCCGCATTGACCGTCCATTTCTTCAATCGGTGATCGGAGAAGGGAAAGGCCAATTTTATCTATGCGGTTCCCCGGTGTTTACACAGGAGATCATTCATATTTTAAAAGAGCTTGGAATTCCATCCTGCAATATTCATTTCGAAGCATTTGGCGGGCAATCCACAAAAGAAATGGAAGTCGTCTAAACGGTTGGCGGAACATCATGTTTTTTTACATACGCTCATATAGTAGGGATAAGTCCGATGAGGAGGGATGGTTTCCTTGAGCGTATCTGAAAAACGTCTTTTACAAAGAGCGATTGATGAAATTACAGAAATTGCAGAAGGATTTGGTCTAGATTTTTATCCGATGAGGTATGAAATCTGTCCCGCGGAAATTATTTATACGTTCGGTGCATATGGAATGCCAACACGATTCAGCCACTGGAGCTTTGGGAAGCAATTTCATAAAATGAAGCTTCATTATGATTTAGGATTAAGCAAAATTTATGAACTGGTCATCAATTCAAATCCTTGCTACGCCTTTTTACTAGATAACAATACGCTCGTTCAAAATAAATTAATTGTTGCTCATGTATTGGCACACTGTGATTTCTTCAAAAATAATTGCCGTTTCCAAAACACAAAACGAGATATGGTCGAAAGCATGTCAGCAGCGGCAGAGCGGATCAAAGAATATGAGCATATCCACGGAACAAAAGAAGTCGAAGCCTTTTTAGATGCCGTATTGGCTATTCAGGAGCATATTGATCCGTCTCTTGTTCGTTCAAAGTTAAGCTGGAATATGGACGATGAAGAAGAATGTGAAGAAGATAAACCAAAACGTCAAATGCCTTATGATGATTTGTGGGGAATGGATGAGCCGAAGACGCATGAGAAAAAGAAAACCGTCAAGCAATTTCCACCAAAGCCTGAAAAGGATCTTTTACTCTTTATTGAGGCGCATTCCCGGGAGCTGGAGCCGTGGCAGCGGGATGTCCTTACTATGCTGAGAGAAGAAATGCTCTATTTTTGGCCGCAGCTGGAAACAAAGATTATGAATGAAGGCTGGGCATCGTATTGGCACCAGCGGATTATGCGGGAGCTTGATTTAGATTCAAGTGAATCGATAGAGTTTGCGAAATTAAATGCAGGTGTGGTGCAGCCATCTAAAACAGGCATCAATCCTTACTATTTAGGGCTGAAAATTTTTGAAGATATTGAAGAACGCTATAACAACCCATGTGAAGAATTAAAAAAAGCAGGGGTCAAAGAAGGATCTGGCCGCAGTAAAATGTTTGAAGTCAGGGAAATTGAATCGGATATTTCCTTTATTCGAAACTACTTAACGAAAGACCTTGTGATGAGAGAAGACTTGTACTTGTTTCAAAAGCAGGGGAGAGACTATAAAGTCATTGATAAAGAATGGAAGGCGGTTCGTGATCAGTTAGTCAGTATGAGAGTGAATGGCGGCTTTCCGTATTTGACCGTGATCGATGGCGACTATTTAAAAAATAACGAACTTTATATCAAGCATTGGTATGAAGGCATTGAACTTGATCTGAAATACTTAGAAAAAGTCCTTCCGTATTTATATCAGCTGTGGGGAAGAAGTGTGCATATCGAGTCAGTTCTTGAAGGAAAAGAAGTAATGTTTTCTTATGATGGAAAAGGGGTTCATAGGAAATATCTTGCATGAAAAAGACCAAAAAAGATGTCTCTTAGCAGACATCTTTTTTGTCCATTTTATTGGTTTTTCAGCAGTTTGAAAATATGTTTCGCTTGATCTGTATTTTCCAAGAGACCTTTTAGCTGCTGGCTTGTTGGGCCATACGCAAAGAATGGAACTTCATCACCGGTATGACCAGATGTTGTCCAGCCTGTATGTGATCTCGTGTTGATCACTTCTTCTATCGCATCATCAATTTTCACAGCATCCTTTGTTTCAGCAGCCTTTTGAATGGAGGCTATTTCTTCTTTGGTGAAATCAAGATTGATATATTGTTTCAGCGCTGACTCAACAGTCATGCCGCTGACAATTTTGTTTGCGATAAAGTCAGGCGTCTTTTTCGCTGCTTTGACCGGTTTGTAATCCCAGCTGCCAGAACCGTCTGCTCCGAAGGAAAGTCCGCCAGTTGAATGATCTGCTGTCGTGATGACTAACGTGTTTTTATCCTTTTTCGCAAAACGAATCGCTTCTTCAAATGCTTTTTCAAAATCCTTCATTTCGCTCATCGCACTGACAATATCATGATCATGTCCAGCCCAGTCAATTTGACTGCCTTCGACCATAAGGAAAAATCCTTTTTTGTTTTTAGACAGCTGTTTAATGGCTGAGGATGTCATGTCTTGAAGGGAAGGGGTCGTTTTATCACGATCAATGGCTTTATCGAGACCTCCATCAGCAAAAATACCTAACACTTTTTCATTTTTGTTTTTTTGTAAGGCGGTTTTATTGGTGACATAATTATATCCTGCTTTTTTGAATTCTTTCGTTAGATCACGATCTTTGCGAACAAAATCGATAAGCCCTCCGCCAAGCATGACATCGACTGTATGCTGTTTTCTAATTTTTTCATCGAAGAAATCATCAGCGATGGCTGCTGTGTTTTTCCTAGACACATCATGAGCCGCATACGCAGCAGGCGTGGCATTCGTTAATTCAGATGTGACGACAAGACCAGTAGACTTTCCTTTGCGTTTTGCTTCTTCTAATACTGTTTTTAGTTTTTTCCCATTTTTGTCCACACCGATAGCATTGTTGTATGTTTTTTTCCCAGTTGCCATGGCTGTACCAGCTGCTGCTGAATCGGTAATGTTATTTTTAGAGTCGTCAGGGTATGTTTTATGCATGCCAGTGAGGTAAGGGTCAAACGCTGTTTGCTTTGAAAGGTCACCGTTGTGTTTAAATGAGCGATAAGTTGAAAGATAAGGTGTTCCCATGCCATCTCCAATCAGCACGATCACATTTTGCACGTCATTTTTCGGCTTCTTTTTAGCCTCAGCTTTGTCAGCTTGTCCAAATTCAATCCCTGAAAAAATGCCAATTGATAGCACAGATGCTGCTGCCACTGCAGCGATTTTCGTTTTCGAGCTTTTCAACACACTCATTCATTTTGCCTCCTCATTGTTTATGTATCGTTCTTACGTATACAATGGTAGAGCAGAAGTGTGGATTCCTTTTTACAGCATCGTAAAGTTCACTTTAAAATTGTAAAGGTCCACTTTACATAGAATGAACCAAAAAGAGAAATGAATGTATCATTTATCCATGACAAGATGCGAATATTTTGTCATGATTGTGTAATAAAAATGAAATAAAAAGAACCCTAAAAAAAAATAAATTTTGCCGAATTAATAAGCATAATGTCGTAGGAAGTCAAGACTATTTCTTCTGGTATTTGATCCTTATAATAGGGAGTAGATAAAAATTCGGATCAGATAGATACATACAGGAGGAACAAATGAAAAAACAATTGATCACAGCTGCAAGTGCAGTTCTACTTGGGACGACATTATTTGCCGGAGCTGCCTCAGCACAATCAGTAAAAGTTCAAAAAGGTGACTCTCTTTCTGTTCTAGCGAAAAGATACAAAACAAGCGTGAGCAAAATTAAATCAGACAATAAGCTGAAATCTAACGTGATTTATGTTGGACAAACCTTAAAAGTGAATGGCACTTCTTCGAAAAAAGCAGTGAAAACATCAAAAACAACAACAAAAGTAAAAACGGCTTCAGCAACTGTTACTCATAAAGTTGTCAAAGGTGATACATTATCGAAGATTGGCAAAAAATATGGGATGACTGTGAAAGAGTTGAAATCGTTAAATAAACTTAAAACAGACCTCATTAAAATTGGGCAAAAGCTAAAGGTGAAAAAGACGTCTAAAGTAAAGACGAAACCTGTGAAAGAAAAAACAGTCTCTACTTCTTCCTTAAACACGTCTAAGCTCATAGCAGATGCTAAAGCGCAAAACGGTACTCCATATAGATGGGGTGGAACGACACCCAAGGGCTTTGATTGCAGCGGATTTATGTGGTATATCATTAACAAACAAAAAAAGATTTCAAGACAAACAACTGAAGGCTTCTGGGGATCGATGAAAAGTGTATCCAAACCAAAGGTTGGAGATTTTGTCTTCTTTACAACGTATAAATCGGGTCCGTCTCACATGGGAGTCTACCTTGGGAACAATAAGTTTATCCATGCTGCTTCTGACGGTGTAACGATCAGTGATATGACATCAAGCTATTGGAAGCCGATTTATCTTGGAGCGAAAACATTTGTAAACTAATTCATTTTAAGAGACTGCTATGAAGCAGTCTCTTTTTTCATATATCATTTGTGCCGCAGAATTGGTCTTTTCTCATAGAACACTATCAGTCTAAAGGCTTTAAAATAACGTAATTGTGGACCCGCTTTTAAAAAAGGGCCTTATTTTTGTTTCATAATAAGTATATGAAAAAAATATAATCTATGGTGTTGTATAATAAATAGAGAATGTCAAGCTATTAATTGAATAAGGAATGGAGAAAATCTAACCGACTTATTGACAAAATTTTCGTTGATATATAAGAATTTTCACTCTATTTTTTAAAAAAGTGTTTTCATTTTTTAATTTTCATATATAATAATTTTACGCCACCAATTTTAATCTAAATATTCAGAAAATATTGTGAATTATATGAATGTGGCGTCTTTAGACTGATACTAAGTTTTGGGAGTGATGGTATGAGCAACTCGTTGTTTAGAAAAAAAAGCATTTCAGAGCTCATTGCGGCAACACAAGGGGAAAAAGCATTAAAAAAGGAATTGGGTTCATTTGATTTAACCATGCTTGGCATTGGAGCCATTATCGGGACAGGGATATTTGTTCTGACAGGTACAGGAGCCGTTACTGCGGGGCCAGGACTTGTGCTATCATTTGTCATCGCAGGTCTTGCTTGTTTGTTTGCAGCACTATCATATGCGGAATTTGCTTCCACAGTGCCTGTATCAGGATCTGTGTACACATTTACGTACGCATCAATGGGGGAATTTCTAGCGTTTATCATTGGCTGGGATTTAATATTAGAATATATGCTGGCCGCTAGTGCCGTTTCAGCGGGCTGGTCAGGCTATTTTGTGTCTTTTTTAAATGGGATAGGGATTCATATACCAGTTGAATTAACAGCAGCACCAGGTGGTTTAAAAGGACAAGTGACATATTTTAATCTTCCAGCATTTATTATTTTAATGGTCATTACCTTCCTGCTGTACTTCGGTATTAAAGAATCAAAACGAGTAAATAACATCATGGTTATTATGAAAATTGCTGTGATTCTGCTCTTTATTTTAGTCGCTGTGAAATATGTAAAACCTGAAAACTGGACACCATTCGTTCCATTTGGGACATCAGGTGTCTTAAGTGCAGCGGCCCTAGTATTCTTTGCATTTATCGGGTTTGATGCAGTTGCTTCCGCGGCAGAGGAGACAAAAAATCCATCACGCAACCTGCCTAGAGGGATTATTACTTCCTTATTGATTTGTACGCTGCTTTATGTCGTTGTCAGTGCGATTATGACGGGCATCGTTCCTTTCATGAATTTTGAAGGAGTATCACATCCAGTGTCTCTCGTTTTACAAGTAGCTGGACAAAACTGGGTGGCTGGTATTGTGGATGTCGGAGCGATTCTAGGGATGACAACCGTGATGCTTGTTATGCTGTACGGCCAGACACGCGTGATGTTTGCTATGTCTCGTGATGGCTTGGTGCCAAAGGTATTATCAAAAGTTCACCCAAAGCATAAAACACCTTACATCAATACACTGTTCTTTGGTACATTGTCAGCATTAATGGGCGGATTTATTCCACTTGATGAGCTGGCAAGCCTAGTGAATATCGGGACACTTTCAGCATTCATTTTGATTTCAGTGGCGGTCATTGTGATGAGAAAAACGCAGCCGGACTTACCGAGAGCCTTTAAATGCCCAGCAGTTCCGCTTATTCCAATCTTAGCTATTCTATCTTGCGGATTGCTCATTTATAAGCTTGGTGCAATCACTTTTGTTCGTTTCTTAATCTGGCTTGCCATTGGGCTGGTTGTGTATTTCTTATATTCAAGAAAGCATTCAGAATTGAATAAAAAATAAATGAAAAAAGCCCGTGCTGCTTGGCATTAGTCAAGTAACACGGGCTTTTGCTTTTGAGTGCTGATTAAAAACCTAATTGAAGATCGACATCGATTGATACGATGGCATAGACACAAACAATGACAAAGATATTCAGTACGACACCGAGGAAACCTGGACCCGTACGGCCTTTTTTAATGAACAGTTCAATAATGCCAAATGGAACTGCGGCCATTGCAAAAGGAAGCATTTGAAAAGAATAAAATGTCACGTTGCTGATAATGGCGAGGTTTAGCATGAGCAGGGATAATATCGCTGTGCCGACAGAAATCCAGCCAAATACATTATGCTCTTTAAAAATTCTTACCAATTCCATAATTCCACCTCGCTCACTTTTGCCGTTTTAATGCGTTTGGTCTTCACAAATTTTTCAATTTCTTTAGAAGGTCCAGTGACCACAGAGCCATAAACCGTGACGCCATTTTGATCGATATAGCGTATACGATTAGACAGATCAAGATCAGGTCTGCCAGAGATCGTTGTTGCCCAGGTCGGATGCTGATTGACATAAGCAAGGGCATCTTTGAATTGATCTACTTCAGTTTTTGATGTGTGCTGAAGCTCTTTTAAAAATTCAGAGTCTTTCCCAGGAAAGCCGATTGGCCGCTGATTTCTATTTAATGAATCCTCTGTTTTAATTGCATTCCACAGCACTTTCATATCGTATTTTTTAGCAAAGGAATAAACATCCTTTGGTGTGTAAGCTTTGTCATAGGATACATACACTTCACTTACTGTTCCTTCAGGAAGCTTGTCTAACGTAGTGAGTGTTTGTTTTTTTGAGGCATCTGCCTGCGCCGAAGGATGGGTAAAGAAACTCTCCGTTTCGCGTGCGCTGTCACCATAATAAGAGATGGTAGGCTGCTTTAATTTATCGAAAAACATCTCGATTTGTTCACTGCCAATGGCTTCTGTTTTATTGCCAATTTGCTTTTGCAGCTTCAATTCGGTGTTCATCCCAAAAAGTTTGACCTGACCTTTTAAATCCTTCATATCAATGGCTACGTTTGGTTTGGTCAAAGCGACGGTGACAGCGGCTGTTTCCATGAAGTGATTGCCTTTGCTCTCGGCTCCGCCAACGCCGTAGTATAGATAACTTCCTAATGTACAAAGCGGTAAAATAATGAGTGTCGATATGACAGCAAGTACAGAAATACGTAAATATGACTTTCTTTTTCCGTATTGTAAAATGGCTTTTTGTTTCTCAGGACTGATGGAAAAATCTGTCCAATCCGAGTCGTTCAGTTCCTGGCTTAAGCGTTTTTCGTTTTCTTCAAGCTCTTCCTCAAACGCTATCATTTCTTCCTCATTCATCTCACCATTATTATATTGTTCCCATCGCTTGTTAAACTCTTCATTCATCATTAACACCTCTGTTGTAAAGTGCTTTTAGGCGCTGCCTTGCACGAAATAAAACACTTTTAAAATTTGCTTCAGTAATATTCATGACCTTGGATGCTTCCTTGTAATTTAGTTCTTTTAAATAATACAATGTCAACGCTTCCTTGTAGTTATCTGGAAGCTGCTCCAAATACATGGTGAGGACTTCCTTTATTTCAACCTGTTCAGCAGGGCTTTGTACAGACGTTTGTAAAAGACCGCCTATGAGGTCATCCGATATGGTCACTTCTTTTTTATGTTTCCTGACATAATCAATAAAAGCATTTCGTGCCACCTGAAATAACCAAGGTTTCACTTTGCTATGGTCGTAGGAATGAATATGTATATAAGCACGCATAAAGGTTTCCTGCAATAAGTCTTCTGCCAAATGTTTGTCTTTTGTCATGGAGAGCAGAAACCTGTAAACATCGTTCATATACATTTGATAAATTTCATCGATCGTCACTGATTTTTCTCCCCTCTATGTTATACACGCATAAGAAAGGCATAAAGTTGCACGAAACTTCTCATTACCGTACATTACTCATTTCTTTCGCCGAATCATTTCTCCTTATCATAGCGAAATTTGCATCATTTATAAAGTATTTTCAATAGAACAAATCAGGAAAAAACATCGAAAAACGACAAAATTGGACACAATTCCTATTCTCCCCTAAAACCTTGTGCTTGAATACAGTCAGAACGTTCATTTTAAACGAAAAAAATAGGGAGGATTGGACTGCGTGCAAATTTTTAGTACCAGGTAATAAAAAATTTGTTATAATAGAGAAAAATCCTTCATTCTTCAAACAAAGGAAGTGCACTATGTATAAATTTTCAGGCTATACCATCAAAGTATTATTTGGTCTCCGAGGTGGAATCAAAGTATATCAAAAAGAGAATCTGCCAACTGATCGGGGTTTTGTCATTGCTTGTACACATGAGGGTTTTGTGGATGTTCTTGCATTAGGCGCAGGAATTCTTCCGTTTGAGATCCACTACATGGCGAAAAAAGAATTGTTTGCAAATAAATGGATCGGTGGATTTTTAAAAAAGATTCATGCCTTTCCAGTTGATCGAGAGAATCCTGGGCCAAGCAGTATTAAAACGCCCATAAAATTATTAAAAGAGGGAAAGATCGTTGGAATTTTTCCAAGCGGAACACGTACAACAGAGGATGTTCCTTTAAAAAGAGGGGCGGTTACCATTGCGCAGCTCGGTAAAGCGCCAATTGTTCCAGCAGCATACAAAGGACCTTCAAATGCGAAAAGTCTTTTCAAAAAAGGGAAAATGCGCTTAATCATCGGTAAACCGATTGAGCTGTCTGAATTTGACCATCTGCCGCCAAAAGAAAGATTAGGTGCCATGACGGAAGTATTAAATACAAAAATCAAAGAGCTAGAAGCTCAATTAATGGAAAAGGCATAAGAAAAACGACCGCTTGCTTAGGCAAGGGTCGTTTTTTCCTTAAGAAGCGCCTTCTTCAGCTGCTTCTAATAACTGTTCATTTAACTTTTTTACTTCGATGTATGCCACATGGTGTCCATCGACTTCATTAATGATAAATTCATAGCCTTGTTCACGAATGGCGTCATTTTTTTCGACTTCATATTTCTGAGTAAGGAACCAGCCGCCGATTGTGTCGACCTCTTCATTATCCAGCTGTGTACCTAATAGCAGGTTGACTTGATCAACAAGAACTTTGCCATCAAAGATGTAATGGTCTTCTCCAAGTTTACGCACTTCGTTGATTTCATCAATGTCGAACTCATCACGAATTTCACCAACGATTTCTTCAAGAATGTCTTCAACGGTCACAATACCTGCTGTACCGCCATATTCATCTGATAAAATGGCCATGTGTACCCGCTCACGCTGCATTTTGAGCAGTAAATCATGAACAGGAACCGTTTCAATCACATGAATAATCGGATTGACGAACTTTTCGATCGTATCGCTTGTAGAACACTCACCGCTAATGCAGGCAGTGAGAACCTCTTTAATGTTGAGAACACCGATAATATTGTCTTTGTCTCCATCTTCAATTGGATAACGTGTATATTTCTCTACCTTTGTCACCTTCAGCATTTCTTCAATGGTAATATCATGTGGGAAGCTGACAACTTCGGTACGAGGAATCATAATTTCTTTCGCCAGACGATCATCAAATTCGAAAATTTTATTTACATATTTGAATTCAGACTGGTTAATCTCGCCGCTCTTATAGCTCTCTGATAAAATAATCCGCAATTCTTCCTCAGAATGCGCCATGTCATGCTCAGATACTTGCTGAAGACCGAACGCTTTTGTTAACAAACGAGCAGATCCATTTAATACCCAAATGAACGGGAACATCACTTTGTAAAAGATCATCAGTGGTCTAGCAAAAAGAAGGGATACTTGCTCAGCCTTTTGAATGGCGAGTGTTTTCGGTGCAAGTTCTCCAACTACAACGTGTAAAAACGTCATGATACTAAACGCGATCATAAAAGTGACAATAGAACTAGCTGATTGAGGAATGGACAGCTCTGCAAAGAGCGGCGCAAGCATATGCGCAATTGTTTCTTCCCCTAACCAACCAATACCAAGGGCGGTAATGGTAATACCAAGCTGACAGGCTGATAGGTACTCATCAAGGTGAGTCGTTACATGCTTGACAGCAACTGCTGTTTTATTACCTTCTGCGATTAACTGATCAATTCTTGAGCTTCTTAAGCGAATGATCGCAAACTCTGATGCAACGAAAAACGCGGTTAAAGCTATAAGTAAAGCAACTATGAGTAAATTAACTATGTCCAATTAAGGCCTTCGTTCTGACTTTGAGAACGAAGGTAACACCTCCTGTTTAGTAAAAATTTTAACTTAACAGCAGTAAAAATGATTGGACAGCCGTCATTTTTTCAGGAGTAAGCTGCTCTTTTAGTTTTTTACGTTGTTCTGGCTGAAGCTGCTTACAACGTGCCAAAATGCGGTCCATATGCTCATTCATCCGATCAATATCAGAGGTTAAATGGACAAGTTCATCATGATCTTCTTCCTTTTGAGAAGGGAATTGTTCATCTAATCTGGATTTGATGTCAGAAAGAGCCAATCTCTGCTGTTTGCAAAGAACGATTAATTGTAATCGTTTTAAAGCATATTCATCGTAGTAACGATAATTTGAGCAAGATCTAACAGGCGCAAGCAAACCTAGATTTGTATAATAATCTACAGTTCGTTTCGTCACCTGTGCAATCTGTGCTAGTTCACCAATACGATACTTTTTCTCAGCCCCATCTGAACATCTCCTCCTAACCGTCACGTTATAGTTTATGAAAATAGTTTAATATAATTCTAGTCTGAAACACAAGTTAATTGTTCATATTTCCTGCCAATAAGAAGAAACAGAGGAGGATTTCCCTCAATTTAGTCAGTCATGTCAAAAACAGCATGATGATACAGGAATTTTCAGATTATTTATGGTAAGATAAAATGAATACCGTTTCATATATATGTAGAGAGGCGGAATTTTACGTGAACCGGAGGTGGTTAAGTGGGGCCCTCAATGTAGTCTTATTTAATCAGTTAACCGTTTTGCAAAACATAACATCATCAATCAGGAGGTGACTCCTTGTTCTTCTAAAAAAGAGCAAGGTTAAATGGACGATATTGTTAATCTGAGTATAGTCGGTGTTTTGATTGCTTTAACAGCTTTCTTTGTTGCATCTGAATTTGCCATAGTAAAGGTGAGAAGTTCAAGAATTAATCAGCTTGTTGCCGAAGGGTCCAAAAAGGCCGTCATGGCGAAAAAGGTGACATCAAGGCTAGATGAATATTTGTCAGCCTGTCAGCTCGGTATTACAGTGACATCCCTTGGTTTAGGGTGGATTGGTAAGCCGGCTGTGAAAGAACTTTTGGTTCGAGGTTTTGGTTTGACAAACATTCCTGATTCAGCAATCAGCCTGATCTCAGCAACACTTGCGTTCTCTATTATTACCTTTTTGCATGTAGTTGTAGGTGAGCTTGCACCAAAAACGCTTGCCATTCAAAAGGCGGAAAAAATGACGCTATGGCTGTCAGGCCCGCTGCATGCATTTTATATCCTTATGTTCCCTTTCATTTATGTGTTAAACGGGTCAGCTCGTTTGCTAACTAAAATGATGGGCATCGATATGGGGTCTGAAAAAGAACATTCCCATTCTGAAGAGGAATTGAAGATTTTATTATCTGAGAGCTTAAAAAATGGGGAAATCAACTCATCAGAATATAATTATATGAACAAGATTTTCGATTTCGATAATCGAATTGCCAGAGAGATCATGATACCGCGGAGAGAAATTTGTGCGATTCCAGAAGATATGCTGTTAGATGATATCCTCGCCATCATGACGCAGGAAAAGTATACACGTTTCCCTGTGTTTTCAGGAGATAAAGACCATGTCATCGGCATGCTGAACAAAAAGCAGCTCTTTGCAGATCTTGTGTATCAAGGAGAAAAAAATCAACTGAAAATTCAAGATTATATATATCCAGTGATTGAGGTCATCGACACGATTCCTATTCAAGAGCTTCTCGTCAAGATGCAGCGTGATAGAATGCATATGGCGATCTTAACTGACGAATATGGCGGAACGTCTGGACTTGTCACAACGGAAGATATTTTAGAAGAGATTGTCGGAGATATTCGAGATGAATTTGATGAAGATGAACAGCCAGTTATTCAAAAAAGAGCCGATCATCATTATGTTTTAGACGGCAAAGTGAGATTAGATGAAGTTCAAGATTTGATCGAGATCTCTTATCATGATGAGGAAATTGATACAATCGGCGGGCTTATTTTAAAAGAGAATATTGATATCAGAGAAGGACAATCCGTCTATCTTGATGATATTCGAATGAAAGTGCTGGAAATGGATGGACGCTACGTTAAAAAGATCGATTTGAAAAAAGGCATCACGTCGTCAGAAAAAGGCAGCGCACACACTGGGCTTGATATAAAGGAGCCGCTGCTAGTAAATGAAATGACCTTGAGCGAAAAATAAGCTCAAGGTTTTTTTAGGTATTTAGTCTCTTTTTAACGAATGTACGTTCGGTGTATAATGAGAACAAATGTTCTGTAGAGGAGGATGGACATGCTTTGGTATGAAACAGCAAGTATCAAGGAGAAAAAAACCTCAATGAAACGAATTGAGTTTCATTTAAAGAATTTCAAAAATTATCAAGCAGCGATCTTAAATATCGAAAGGCAGCTTGAAAAAAGAAGCCCGCATCATCTCGACCACATAACACGGAAAAAGTTAAAAGAGCAAAAAAGTCAGTATGAACTCATCGTTGCTTGTATTGAAACGGCATTAAAAGAGTTGGACGAAATAGAGCAGCAGCTCATCGATTACAAATATTTTCGAGATTGGCGGATGGCAAAGTGTGCAATGGAAATTGGCTATAGTGAAAAAACACTCTTTTTGATGAAGCGCCAGCTCATGGATCAGCTGCTCATCAGCTTAGCCGCCATTACCAATATTTAAAAAAGATGCTGGCCTATTTGATAAAACGCAGCAAAGAGACATAAAGACCCGATGATTGTGACCAGCAAGTAGACAGCAAGAAGTCCAATTTGCCGCTCATGCAGCATGGTCGCAGCCTCTACACTAAATGTAGAGAATGTTGTAAAACCACCGAAAAACCCAGTCCCAATGATCATAAGCAGCGGATCATTGTCAGTCACTGCACCTGTCAGTAAACCTAAACCGGCAGCGCCGAGTAAGTTGATGAGAATAATACTATACGGAAAACGAGTATGAAACTTAGTTTTCTGAATCGATTGACTGAGGAAAAAACGAAGGGCACTGCCCATCCCGCCGGCAACAGCTGTATAAAATACAATCATTTATCTGCTTCCTTTCGGTTGCTCATTTTGTTGAAAGAGACGCTGAGCGGTGATCAGTCCACATAAGACAGCACCCACTCCAGCAATCACTGAGAGTAGAATGTACATGATACTTGATGTGAACAGTCCATCCTGTAATAAGAGAACCGTTTCTTTAGAAAAAGTGGACATTGTCGTAAAACCACCGCAAAATCCTGTTCCGATCAAAGCAGCAAGATATTTTTTTCCCTTCCGAAACATAAAATACCCTGTTGAAAAGCCAAGAAGCAGACTGCCTGTCATGTTTTCAATCAGTGTTGCATAGGGGAATGTCTGGCTGACAACGGATTGGCTAAGTTCATATCTGCAAAGGGTACCAACCAATCCACCGATAAATACGGCGAGATATGATTTCATTTACATCACTTCTCCTTTAGAAAAAATGGCGGGTGATCCGTCACCACTCCATCAATGGGGTATGTTTTCATCCTGTCGGCTGTTTTTTGGTCTTTCACAGTCCATATAAAGACATCCATCCCAAATGAGTGGATGCGATCAATCCACCATCTGTTGATCATCGTTTTCTTCATATTAAGGCAATCCGCAAAGGAGCTGTACTCCGCTAATTTCCTTTTCGTCAGTTTGAAGGCAGAGGGTTTTATAATAAAAGCTGTTCGAAGAGAAGGGGCGTAAGCTTTGACTCTTTGAAGTGCATTGGCATCAAAAGATTGAACCATGATGTGACGGGAATAGGCAAACCGGTTGATGATGTCGACAACTGCCTTTTCAATCCCAATCTGCCGTTTTGGATGCTTGATCTCAATCAGTATCCCGACACGCTGACTGTATCTTTCAAGAATTTCCTGTAAGGTGGGAATTCGTTCGTTGGCGTACTGAGAATCAAACCAGTTTCCTGCATCCAGTTTCTTCAGCCGACCAAGTGTATAACTTTTCACTAAGCCGCTTCCGTTAGTCGTTCGATCAACGGTATCATCATGGATGACGGCTACGTGCTGATCCATTGTTAACTGGACATCTAACTCAATATAATCCGCACCCTGCTGAACAGCTAAATCAAATGCGGCGATTGTATTTTCTGGGGCAGCGCTTGAAGACCCTCTATGCGCGATAATATACACATGCTCCAGCTCCTGACATAAGTTCTGGTCTTATCATATCAAATTTCTGCTGCCCTTTCCTTCTTTACTATATGGGACGAGGGAGAGCTGTATGTAATGGAACATGGCATGTGGTGAGAAAGCTTTGTGTATGAAAGGTGAAAAGTTGCAGGAATATCCCAAGCTCTTATTGAGTAAATCTGAACTACATCATTTTTTCTTCGATCAATTTTGTCCAAATCGTCAGCGTTCGTCAAAATATTAGTGCTTTCGTCATATTGACTGAAAATTCTGATGTTTTATAATGATGAAAAGGAGGCGAGATGATTGGGTAAAGGGAGAATTAGAGTGGAAGAACGTATTAAGGCCGAAACGGATGCTGAAATGTTTAAAGCGACTCTCCTTGATCAGGCTCAGAAGAAAAAGTAGTTTGCTGCCCGTCGATATGTCTCTAGCCAAAATTTCATATTTGAACTTCATGCCTCGGGGTCAGTCCCGAGGCTTTTTATATAGAGGTCAGACATTTAAGAGAGGACATGAACGAAGGATATATTATAAACTAGAGAGGATTGTTTTAAAGGAGAGAGACAGACATGTTTACACAAAAATGGATGGATACATATTTTACAGTAGATATTGCGATCCAAATCGGTATTAGTCTTTGTATTTTATTGCTTTTTTTATTGCTTCGGAAAGCATTTACGAAGTATTTATTCCAGCTTCTGTTTAGGCTGACGAACCGGTCTAAAACGGAGGTCATTAACCAAATTGTTGTGGCATTTGAAAAACCAGCCAGGCTGTTTTTCGTGGCACTTGGTTTATATTTTGCGTTAAGACAGGCACCATACTTTGAGCACCATATGGAAGTCATCATTAAATTGTATAGATCCTCTATTATATTGATGCTGACGTGGGGGCTTTGTAATTTAACGGCTGCATCTTCTATCTTGTTTCAAAAGGTCAATTCGAAGTTTGAATTAGATATGGATGATATTTTAGCACCGTTTTTATCAAAGGTACTTCGTTTCATTATTATTGCACTGAGTATTAGTGTCATTGCACAAGAATTTAATTATGACGTAAATGGACTTGTGGCAGGTCTTGGCCTAGGTGGCCTAGCCTTTGCGCTCGCCGCTCAGGATACAGTGGCTAACTTTTTTGGAGGGATTGTCATCATTACAGAGAAGCCTTTTACGATGGGCGACTTTGTGGAGACACCAAGTGTTCTTGGGACTGTGGAGGACATTACATTTCGAAGTACAAGGTTTCGAACACCTGCTGAAGCCGTCGTGACCGTTCCGAATTCTACGCTTTCTAAGGAGCCAATCACAAATTGGACAAGAATGAATAAACGTCAGATTACGTTCTCTGTTCGCGTTTCGTACAATACACCAAAGGAAAATATTGATCAGTGTATTAAGCGTCTCAAACAGATGCTTCACGAGCATGATGGTGTGCATAAGGAGACAATCATGGTGAATCTCGATGTACTGGCAGACAGCTATTTGAACTTGTTTTTCAACTTTTACACAAATACGACAGCTTGGTCTGAAAACCTTGATATTAAGCAGGATATTAACTATCGCATCATAGATATTTTCCACGAGGAAGGCGTAGAATTTGCTTTCCCTGGTCAGGCCATTTATATGAAACAAAAAGGTGAGAAGCAGCAGGGTGAATAAAGGAGGAATGGTGTGTGGATCAAACAAAAGTGGAAGCACTAAGAGAGAAATTATCGCAGGCTTCACATATCACAGTACTCTCAGGTGCAGGTATGAGTACAGAATCGGGTATTCCTGATTTTAGATCAACGGGTGGTCTGTGGACAGAAGATACTTCCCGCATGGAGGCGATGAGCCGGTCCTACTTTTTATCAAACCCTCATCAATTCTGGCCGAAATTTAAGGATTTGTTTCAAATGAAAATGAGTGGAGGATACGAACCGAATAGCGGGCATACCTTTTTAGCCAGCCTTGAGCAACAAGGGAAGCATGTGGATATTTTTACCCAAAATATTGACGGTCTTCATAAAAAGGCGGGAAGCCAGCATGTATATGAACTCCATGGCTCCATTCAAACGGCTACTTGTCCATCGTGCCAGGCGGTATATGATCTGCCTTATTTATTAAAAGAAGAGGTGCCGGTCTGTCAAAAGGTTTCCTCAGACGGCAGTACGTGTGGACGTGTGCTAAAAACAGACGTTGTCCTATTTGGCGATATGGTCAAACATTTAGACCAAGTAGAGACATCACTTCAGAAAACGGACATGCTCCTCGTCATGGGGACTTCCCTGGAGGTAGCGCCAGCAAGGTATATTCCAGAAGATGCAGCTCATGATCCTTCCATCTTCATGGTGATGATGAATTTGAGTGAAACAGAATTCGATCCGCTTTTTGATCTTGTCTTTCATGAGCGAATTGGCGATCTCGTGAAAGCTTTATAAATCATTAAAACCCCGCACCCTAAAGGTGCGGGGTTTACTTTATTGCTGCAGCGGCTTCATTGTTTCATCAAGGACTTCAAATGTATAGCCCTTTGCCTTTAGCTGCGTGATTAAGCTGCTTAAGTATTTTGCCGTCGCCGGCTGATCATGCATTAAGATGATTTTTGGTTCTTTTGGATATTTTGTCTCCAGCACTTGCAGCTGATTTAATACCTCTGGTACATATTTTGAGCTTTTATATTTCCAGTCAAGACTGTCAATGGTCCAGTCCCAGTAGACAAATCCTTTTTGTTTTAAACGTGCTTTTTGCTGATCGGTTAAATTTGGGGTGCTGCCATAAGGTGTTCTTACAAGATGGGTATACTCACCTGTGACAGAAGCCAAAATGCGCTGATCTTCCTTCATCTCGTTAACAGGAGAATCACTTTTTTGATAAAAGCGTTTCACATCATGGGTAATACCATGAAGCCCTAATTGATGACCTTCTTGATGGAGTCTTTTCACAGCTGCCGGGTGTTCTTTAATCTGTGGTCCGAGCATAAAGAATGTGGCTTTCACTTGATGCGCTTTTAGCACATCTAACAGCTGATTTGAAGTCGCTGATGGACCATCATCGAAGGTTAAAAAGATCGTTTGATCCGTTATATGTTTATTTGAATTGATCTTAAAATGTGCATCTAATGTTTTCCGAGAAGCATCTTTTGCTTTCATACTAGTACTTGTGTCCCTAAATTGACTGCTCGCAGACAATTTCGCCGGCTGATCTGCTGCCTGCATATTGGTTTTGGACATATCCCAAATAAAAAAGAGGATCAGTGTTAGGATGACAAAACCAATCGCCTTTGAGAGCAGCATTGTGTTTGAAGGTGTCTGTGTTTTTTTAACCCGTTGCATTACAATCGCTCCAATAAATCAAAAATTTGTGTCGAATCATGTAGTGGATTCTGTCTTATTTCGCTGTTTTTTGTCGTGTTTATATGGAGTAAGTATACAGGAAAAAAGAGCCTATGAATATAGAAGATGCTAAAAAATTGGAATCTTTTTGGTTATCAATCTATATTTGTTACAATGAAAGGTTATCCATTTTATATGATGTGAAATAATTCTGAATAATCATTGAAACGTACCCATTTATCCGCTAAGATAGCATCAGATTCAACCATTAATGCAAAGCGAAGGGGAGATTCCATATGAAAGTATTGTACAATGGAGATTTCATTGAAAAAAAGGATGCACATGTTGATATTGAGGACAGAGGCTATCAATTTGGTGACGGAGTCTATGAGGTCATCCGTGTATACAATGGTACTTTGTTTACGTTAAAGGAGCATACAGAGCGTCTGTTCAAGAGTGCAAAGGAAATTGGCATTCATCTGCAAGGTACAGTATCTGATATGGAAGAAAAGTTACAACAGCTCGTCGCTCACAATCAATTAACAGATGGTGGTGTGTATATTCAAGTTACGCGAGGTGTCGCCCCTCGTAAACATCAATATAGTCATTCTCTTACTCCTCAAATCACGGCATATACGTTTCAGGTAAAAAAGCCTGTTCAAGAGCAGAAAGCTGGTGCAAAGGCCATATTATCTGAGGATCTTCGCTGGTTAAGGTGTGATATCAAAAGCTTAAACCTTTTATATAACATCATGGAAAAGCAGAAAGCATCTGAAGCTGGTGCGTTTGAAGCAATCCTTGTGCGAGAAGGTTTTGTGACCGAGGGAACCTCCTCGAATGTTTATGCCGTGATTGATGGCGTGATTCGTACTCACCCTGCAAACAATCTCATTTTAAACGGCATTACTCGTAGAAAGCTGCTGGAGGTTTGTCAGGAAGAAGGATGCAGTGTAGAAGAAACCCGCATGAGTAAAGAGGAACTTTTACGTGCACAGGAAATTTTTATTAGTTCAACGACAGCTGAAGTGATTCCAATTGTTGAGATAGATGGCCAGCCAGTTGGGCAAGGTGTTCCAGGGGAAATCACAAATCGTGTACAGGAAGGGTTCCAGAAAAAAATTAAGCATGAAAGCGAAGCATCTATTTCTTCGTAAAAGGAAAAAGGCTGTAAACCAACCAATGTTTACAGCCTTTTATGATAACATTTATTTCACAATAAGCACAGGTATATCTGATTTTGCTGATAACTTTTCACTCACACTGCCAAACAGCATTTTTTTCAATCTGCTTTGGTCACGTGCTCCCATGACGAGGAGGTCTGCTGAAATTTCCTCAGCATATTCGATAATCGCTTCTGCTGGTTCTCCTTCAACAATTTCAATGGCAGCCTCAAACTGCTCCTCATTTAAAAGCCTTCTGGCTTCCGCAACGACTTCTTCTGTATGGTCTTCAAAAATCAAGGGGCTTTGCTGTTCATCATGAGGTACATATACAGGGGGTGTTTGAAGATCTGCCATGCCGCCGCCAATATAAGCTCCGCCAGTCATTGGGCGCGGCACATCAAACACCTGTCTGCCAGTTTTGCCATCATGTGCATAGGTAACGGTCAGCTTGGCATGTAAGGTTTTAGCTAAAGCGATTGCCTTTTTTAATGCTTTCTTACTGTCTTCATGTCCATCAAACGCTACGACCATCCGATCAGCTTGAAACAATGTCCTCATTCCTTTCAAAAGGAGTCTTTACACTCATGGTATACCCGTTAATAGAAAAAGATACACATGAAGGAGAATGATTTTTGTTAGAAAATTTCATTTATTGAAAAATATTTATTGACAAAATAGTGACAGCCACTATAAGATAAAAAAAGATTCAAGAGCCAAAAGGAGGAAATGTCATGTGCAACATTGGAAGAATAAAATCAAACTGCATGAATGGGTTGATTCACGTGACAATTACACCTTCATTGGTCATTGAAAAGGAACTGGTCTGTTCCAATTGATCGGATGAATCAAGGCGTATGTTGCGTATTTGTCAACATGCGCCTTTTTACATGACGAAAAGAGGCGTACCAGCAAGCTGGTGGCCTCTTTTTTTGTTGAATTCATTTCGCATTTCGAAATAATGGGATGGAGATCAACGAATAAATGAAGAGGAGTGAAAGCATGTGAACATGCCAAAATCAAGACAAATGACAAAAACTCAAAAAACGAAACAAGGTGACTTGCAGGAAAATTTAGAAAGCGGCTAGCTTGAAAAGGAGAGACAAACATGTTTTCAGTATTTGCGAAATTAGGCTGGTTCTTTAAACAAGAGTGGAGGCGTTATACGATTGCTATTACGCTCCTGCTCATTGTGAATGTGCTTGAAATGCTGCCGCCAAGATACCTTGGCCAGGCAGTTGATGACATTCGTTCTGGTCAATTTACAACATCCAGTATTGTGTTTTATGTGACCATTTTTTGCTTACTAGGTGTCGTCGTCTATACACTTACATATTTTTGGATGTATCAGTTATTTGGCGGCGCAAATGTCATGGAGCGTGTGATGCGTGGGAAACTGATGCGCCACTTGCTTAAGATGACGCCTACCTTTTATGAAAAGAAAAAAACCGGCAACTTAATGGCATTAGGTACAAACGACTTGAATGCTGTGGCCTTAACGACAGGTTTTGGCGTTCTGACCTTGGTGGATTCCACTGCTTATATGCTGATGATCTTCTTTACGATGGGGCTGACGATTAGCTGGAAATTAACCTTAATGGCGATTATTCCTATGCCGCTGATGGCACTCTTGATTGCATTTTATGGCAGCAAAATCCATGAGCGCTTTACAGTCGCTCAAGATGCATTTGGTGATATGAACGATCGCGTTCTTGAATCAGTGGCAGGCGTCCGGGTCATTCGATCTTTTGTGCAGGAGAAACAAGATGTCGAACGCTTTCGAGAAATGACAGATGATGTATTTCAAAAAAACATGCGAGTGGCGATCATTGATTCCTTGTTTGAACCGACAGTGAAATTACTTGTGGGGATCAGCTACTTAATTGGAATTGGCTACGGAGCCTATCTCGTGTTCCAAAGTGATTTAACCATTGGGGAGCTTGTTGCATTTAACGTCTATCTTGGCATGATGATCTGGCCAATGTTTGCGATCGGCGAATTAATTAATATTATGCAAAGAGGAAATGCGTCGTTAGATCGGTTGAATCATACACTCAGCTATAAGCCAGACGTAACAGATGCTGCTCAGCCGAAAACGTTACAAGAGCCTGGAGATATTGAGTTTGATCATGTGACATTCAGGTATCCAACTTCATCTAAAGATAATCTCATTGATGTGACCTTTACTGTTCGAAAAGGGCAGACGATTGGGATTACAGGCAAAACGGGAAGCGGAAAAACGACCATTGTCAAACAGCTTCTGCGTCAGTACCCGGCAGGTGATGGGCAAATCTTGCTATCAGGTGTTCCGATCCAAAACATTGAATTAGATCAGTTATTTCAATGGATCGGATACGTACCGCAGGATCATATACTTTTCTCAAAAAGTGTGGAACAGAATATGCGCTTTGGTCATCGGGACGCGAAACAAGATGAGTTAGCACAAGCAATCAAAGATGCTTACTTTGAAAAGGATTTACGCCTTTTGCCAGAGGGTCTGGAAACCATGGTTGGGGAAAAAGGTGTGGCGCTGTCAGGCGGACAAAAACAGCGAATATCCATCGCACGTGCTTTATTAATTGATCCAGACATTTTAATTCTGGATGACTCATTGTCTGCGGTAGATGCAAAAACAGAAACTGCAATTTTAGAAAATCTAAGACAAAACCGTCATGGAAAAACGACGTTTATTACGACTCATCGCCTATCAGCTGTTGAACATGCGGATCTCATTCTGGTCATGGAAGAAGGACGCATTGTCCAAAAGGGCACCCACAACGAGCTCATCAAGCAGGATGGGTGGTACAAAGAACAATTTTTGCGTCAGCAGCTGACAAATCAGCTGGAAGGAGGGGATGAGGCATGACAACAGGAAGAAGACTCCTTGCCTACGCACTCCTATATAAGAAAGTATTGTCTGTTGCCTTAATCTTTCTAATGATTGCAGTTGGTGCTGAGCTGACAGGGCCATTTATTGGGAAGAAAATGATTGATGATCATATTTTAGGTGTAGAAAAACCATATGTCGAGGTCAATGAAAAGACAGACAAAACCGTTTATTACCAGGGAAATAACTACATACGAAGCGATCGATTAAACAATGGAATGGATTTTGGAAAGCAAATCAATGTGGTGCAAGTCGGATTCGGTTACTATTTTGTGAATGAGCCGATTCGTTTTGATGGAAATAGAAAAATATCCGGAGATCAGCTCACCATTGAAAATGGGAACGAGCGTGAGACCTATAAGGTACAGCGTTTATCAAAAGAGGAGATTTTCGCTTTTTATCAACCAGAAATCAGTGGTTTGGTGCAGCTTGTTCTATTTTATCTAGGGCTGCTCATCGTTGCGATTTTCTTTCAGTATGGGCAGCATTATTTGCTCCAGAGGATTGCAAATCGAATTATTCAAAAAATGAGGGTAGACGTATTTGAGCACATCCAAACACTGCCGATCCGATATTTTGATAATTTACCGGCTGGAAAGGTAGTCGCGAGGATCACAAATGACACGGAAACCATTCGTGATTTATATGTAACAGTCCTTGCTAATTTCGTGACGAGTGCCATTTACATGATTGGGATTTACATTGCCATGTTTTTATTAAATGTGAAGCTGGCACTCATTTGTTTGGTCGCAGTACCGATTATTTTCCTATGGTCGATGACTTACAGAAAGTTTGCATCAGTGTACAATCACCGCATTCGTTCGATCATCAGTGAAATCAATGCAAAGCTAAATGAAGCCATTCAAGGGATGACAATCATTCAAGCGTTTCGTCATGAAAAAGCGACGCAAGAGGAATTTGATGAGCTGAACAACAATCACTTTCGATATCAGCGAAAGATGCTGCATTTAAATTCACTTCTTTCGCATAACATGGTTAACCTGCTGCGAAATTTAGCATATGTGGCACTCATTTGGTATTTTGGCGGTGCGTCGTTAAGTGCGACAGGCATTGTGTCCATTGGTGTGCTCTATGCGTTTGTCGATTATTTAAATCGATTGTTCCAGCCGATTACAGGCATTGTAAATCAATTCTCTAGGTTGGAATTAGCAAGGGTTTCATCGGAAAGGGTTTTCCGGTTATTAGATGAACCAGGAACAGAAGTGGAAGATCCTGTTCAGAAGAAGCTGGAGGGACACGTTCAGTTCAAAGATGTCACCTTTGCTTATCATGAAGGGAAAAATGTCTTAAAGAACATTACGTTTGAAGCAAAAAAAGGACAAACGGTGGCACTTGTGGGGCATACTGGTTCTGGGAAAAGCTCGATCATGAACTTGCTGCTGCGTTTTTATGACATTCAGCAAGGAGACATTCTCATAGATGGCGAAAGCATTTATGATCAGTCGCGCCAAACGCTGCGTAAACAAATGGGCATTGTGCTGCAAGACCCGTATTTATTTTCTGGAACGATTGCCTCCAATGTCAGCTTAGGAAACGAAGACATCAAAAGAGAAACCATTGAATCCTCATTAAAGCAAGTAGGCGCAGCAGAGTTATTGAAGTACCTGCCGCAAGGCTTTGATGAACCAGTCGTTGAAAAGGGAAGCACCCTTTCCTCAGGGGAACGTCAGTTGATTTCATTTGCGCGCGCATTGGCGTACGATCCAGCGATTTTAATTTTAGATGAGGCCACCGCGAACATTGATACAGAAACAGAAGCGATCATTCAGCGGGCGCTTGATGTAGTCAAAGAAGGCCGGACGACTTTTGTGATTGCTCACCGATTATCCACTATTAAAAAAGCCGATATGATCTTGGTATTAGAAAAAGGTGAAATCGTCGAACGTGGCAGTCATGAACAACTCATGCAGCAAGAAGGGCTGTATGCACAAATGTATGAACTGCAAAAGGGTGCTGTGGCAAACAGCTGATGAATAGCGGGAAAAAGAGCCTCTAAAAAATTGAATGAGGCTCTTTTCATTTGCATGAGAAAAAGTCGAGGATTCAGTCCTCGACCTTTTACTGGTTATATCGTTTGGGCAGGCTGCATCATTAATAAGCGATGCCGACGCGTTGATGTATAAACTCCTTCGAATTTAACTGCTGATATAAAAAGTGTGCGGTATCTTCAACTGAAATTTTCTTTCCATCTATAGGGAGAAAATCTTTTTCATAGCGATAGGACCGTGTCACTTCTCCATCTGGTAAATAGGTTGGACAAATAATGGTCCAATCTAGATCAGTCGATTGAAGGATTTCAAACGCTTTCGCATGCTCTTTAGCTGCTCGGGAAGTGGTCCGTCTTGATTCATTTGTTTCAAAACGGTAGAGCTCCGGCTGCTTTCTTGCTTTTAAAATACCTGCTGTACCAATTGTAATAATTCTAGATATATTTGTTTGCTTCATGGCTTGTACGATATGCTCCATTGAAACAGATAATGTATCATCACCATCTGTTGATAGACAGCTCACAACAATATCTGCTCCTTTGATTGTCTCAAGCACATCTTCTCGATTTCTTGAATTGCCGGTGACTTGAAACATACCCGCAAGCATTTCTTCTCGGTTTGTCCGAATCAATGAACGAACCATGTAACGNTCATCTACTTGAACGAAACGAAGAA
>Ga0058696_1000213_pt1 | contig 25550 bp, 23 predicted proteins | sample AgamicMgSfrz_FD_55077 | JGI IMG/M metagenome (GOLD analysis project Ga0058696, IMG submission 55077) | Agave microbial communities from Guanajuato, Mexico - Mg.Sf.rz | ecosystem: Host-associated > Plants > Phyllosphere > Phylloplane/Leaf | place: Guanajuato, Mexico | collected 2012-05-30 | reverse complement strand
CCCATGCTGCCCTCTGGCAATCAGGGTTATAAGAAAAAAAGATGGAATAGTCAAAGATAGTTCCCCCTTTTTGAGGGGGAGAACCATGACCCATTATTGAGGCGCTCTGGATCGCAGATCCAGCGCTTCTTCGATGAGGAGGGACCAGGATTGAAAAGGGTCTTCAAAAAACAGGGATATTCATTGTTTTGGGTCGTATTGATTTTACTTTGGCTTAAAACATATATCGCCTATAAAACAAGTTTTGAGATAGATATTGATAATTGGATCCAGGAGTTCATACTATTCATCAATCCTGTCAGTTTCCTTTTACTTACACTTGGCGTGACTCTATTTTTAAAAGAAAATAGACGGACAGCATACTTATTGATCATGAGTTTCTTCATCACCTTCGTCCTCTTTGCCAATCTTGTCTTTTTTCGCTTTTTCAATGATTTTTTAACCATTCCCGTTCTTTTTCAAACGAGCAATATGAACGACCTTGGAAGCAGTGTACATGAATTGATCAATCCGAGTGATCTATTGTATTTTGCCGATATTCTGTTCTTGCTGCTTCTGCTGAAATACAAACCAAAAACATTCCATGAAAGTCGATACAATCCCCAGGACCGTAAATTCTTTTTGTTAATGGCTTTAGGAGTGACATTTTTTAACTTAGCTTTAGCGGAAGCGGCGCGTCCTGAACTCCTGACAAGAACGTTTGACCGCGAAATCCTCGTTAAGAATATCGGTACGTACCATTATCACCTCTATGATGCAATATTACAGACGAAATCATCAGCTCAACGTGCACTTGCTGATGGCAGTGAATTGTCGGAAATTGAAAATTATGTCCGTGCCAATCAAAAAGAAGTTAATGATGAACTTTATGGTCTGGCAAAAGGCAAAAATGTGATTCTTATATCATTGGAATCCACTCAAAGCTTTGTCATCAATAAAACTGTCAACGGGGAAGAAGTCACTCCTTTTCTGAACCAATTCATTAAAGATAGCTATTATTTCAATAATTTTTATCACCAAACCGGCCAGGGGAAAACATCCGATTCAGAATTCATTATTGAGAATTCCCTCTATCCCTTAGGAAGAGGTGCAGTATTTTTCACTCATGCCCAAAATGAATACAAAGCCACACCTGAAATCTTAACGGAAAAAGGATACTATACGGCTTCCTTGCATGCCAATAATAAAAGCTTTTGGAATCGCGACATAATGTACGATTCTCTTGGGTACCAACGGTTTTATGATAGTGATGAATACAAAGTGTCTGAAGGGAATTCCATCAATTGGGGTTTGAATGATAAATCGTTCTTCAAGCAATCAATTTCTCACTTGAAGAGGATGCCTGAGCCNTTTTATGCCAAGTTCATAACGTTAACCAATCATTTTCCATTCACTTTGAAAGAAGAAGACCGGACATTGNAACCTTACGATTCCAATTCCAAAACATTGAATCAATATTTTCCGACCGTACGTTATACCGACGAAGCCTTGGAGCAGTTTATCGGCGATTTGAAACGTAATGGATTNTATGAGGATTCCATCNTTGTTCTATACGGAGACCATTATGGAATTTCTGAAAATCACAACTCTGCCATGAGCCAGTTCCTTGGGAAGGAAATTACGCCTTTCGAATCCGTCCAGCTTCAGCGTGTCCCGCTCATCATACATGTCCCCGGGCAGAANGGAAAAACGATTTCCACCGTTTCCGGCCAAATTGATGTAAGGCCGACTCTCCTTCATTTATTGGGAATTGAAAATGATGATTATATTGAATTCGGCAAAGATCTATTTTCCGAAGAGAAATTAGAATTCACCGTTTTGCGCGATAGCAGTTTCATCACGAAGGATTACCTCTATACGATGGATACCTGCTATGAAAAAAACACCGGGGCGGNGACTGCAAAGGATTCATGTGAGAAGTATTTGGAAAAGGCAAAGCAGGAGCTTGATTACTCCGACAAAATCATTTATGGGGATTTGCTCCGATTTTATGAGCAGCCTTGAAAAGGAAACNTNGTGCAATCCAGGTTTCCTTTTGATTCTTTATTGGAATTGAAGCAGGTATAGAGAAACAGTTGACCTCTCGTGATTCTTCCACTTATTCTTGCCAATTAGGACGTGTCACTACTTTTGAGGATCTTTTCTTTCCGTACATTGTGCTCAAAAAAGAACTTGTTGCGCAATTATGTTTCGGTGTTGATACTCACGATAATAAGTATCTCGTAATCACAGGTGTTTTATAAGGCATCTGCGGCTACAGCTTCCGGTTTCAACTCTTCCAATCAACTTTTCCACTATAGACCTTTAGGAAATTACTATCATACCTGGTGTTACAAGCGTGCCGGCTAAAAAATCGTTTGGATGGATCAAATATCTAAAGTAATCATTTCAAGCCGATATCGCTGAATAGAATCATGTTTTGAAAGTTTCTTTAGTCACCTCAAGTTTTAATATTAAACAAAAAAGACTGTAGACAAAAGTGTTCTATCTAAAAGTTAAAACAAAGTTGATTGGAACGTAAGGTGCGAGACTCCTGCGGGAAAAACGTGTCCAGGGAGACCCCGCAGGCGCAAAGGAGCCGAGGAGGCTCCCGGACCGCCCGCGGAAAGCGAGTGCCTGAAGAGGAAATCGACGTTCAAATTGCACAAAACCTAAAAAAACTGTAGTTGATTTTCATCGTGTTTGTCTACTGAAACCTGGCGCAATTCAGGTTTTTTCGCTTTTTCAGGGAAATCAGTACCCCTTACAATTATGAAACAAGAGACTTCCTGAACATCTTTCTGTTTTTCCCTTCATAAAGATAAAACAATGAAAGGGGCGGAGGCTGAATGAAAGTTGTGAGCAGAAGCGGGGACGATTTGGCATATTACAGTCAATTGTTCCAAATTCCCCGGGTTTTGATTGAGGATGCCAATCCGGCCATTACTGGCGGGGTTTTGCCAAATGGCATGGAAGTACAGATACCTGGATACATTGTTCAGCAAGAGTCCCGGTTAGATATCGATTTTGCCGAAATCGCTTTACAATATCACCTTCCCATCGATGGGATAGTATTATTGAATCAAGATGGACAAAAGCCTTTTTCCGTACCCGTCCGGGTGATGAATCCCGTGATTGTAACCGACAAGCCCTACGAATATCAATCACTTCTTGACGATCTTGATGTTCTATCATGTCATTACCCCTTTATTAAGGTTGAATCGGTTGGAAAGAGTGTGTTGGGAAAAGAACTCCTTGAGGTAAGAATCGGTCAAGGTGAAAAGATCATACATTATAACGGTTCATTCCACGCTAATGAATGGATCACTACGGCNGTTTTGATGAAATGGCTGAATGATTTTCTGCTGGCAGTAACGAATGATCGTACANTTTGNGGAATGGANTGTATGCCGTACTACCGGGATATGTCCATTTCNATNGTTCCAATGGTGAATCCGGATGGAGTNGACCTTGTCCTAAAGGGGGAGGAGGCGGCAGAGGGGAAGGTTGATGTTTTAAAAATAAATAATGGNAATCCTGCCTTTTATGCTTGGAAAGCCAATATCCGNGGTGTAGACCTGAATAANCAATATCCNGCTAACTGGGAGGTTGAAAAGCGCAGAAAGATTCCNAAAGCCCCTGCCCCGAGGGATTTTCCAGGAGAAACNGCGTTATCAGAACCAGAAGCANTGGCCATGAAGGAGCTGGCAATAAGGCGGAATTTTGAAAGAGTGCTTGCGCTTCACACCCAGGGAAAAGAATTCTATTGGGGATATGAGGGACATGAACCTGAACAGGCAGAGAATGTTGCGAGGGAGTTTGAGGAGCGCAGCGGATATCGGGCCGTAAAATACGTTGACAGCCATGCTGGGTATAAAGATTGGTTCATTCAGGAATTCAAACGCGGGGGATTCACAATCGAACTGGGAAAGGGCATCAACCCGCTTCCGCTATCCCATTTGCCTGGTATATATGAAGATTCCGTCAAGATTTTGATGGCAGGCCTATATATGTGATGCATCCCCCTAATAATGAATATACTTCCAAAAAAATATAAGATCATTATCCGCCACATTTTCTCTTTTTTACTTTATAATGAAAGGGAGTGAGGATTCGATTGGTCAATCCTTACTCTCTTTCTAATGTCTCGCTCACATATGCCAGGCGTTTTAGTTTTGAAGTGGGAGGTGTGTGGAGATTAAAGTATCCAAAGCAGCACTTTGTATGCGGCTTTCCATTTGTAAGATGTTGTGTTTCGTCCCATTATTTATCTCCACTATCCTTCTTATCTCGGCTTGTGAGCCTTCCAAGGACCTTAGTAAACCCGTAAATGATACGGAAAAAGAACACTCCCAATCTAACCTGGAAACTTCAGTAAGCAATTTAAAGGTCCCGACCGCAGAAACGGAAAAAATCGAAGCCATTTTTGGATGGCTGGATTCGAAAACCATTTTATATTCTGTGAAGCGGGATGGTAATGAATTATCCCAGTTGATGGCATGGAATCTGGAAACGAATGAAACTTCCGTTTTCTATCAGCCGGCTTTTGCGTTTTCTGAAGTATCGATCAGTCCGTCTGGTACGCATATTTTGTTGTCGTCCTTTACCTCTTCGGATAAAGCATCAATCACAATACTCGATAAAACGGGGAATCCACTGTATTCCGTGGCAATCCCAGCCTATGAATTAGCTTATGAATGGAATTCATTTAAAGATGGCCGGTTGTTTGTATCGAGCTTTTATGAAGATTGGACATACAGCAGTTATGTATTGAATCCAGATGAACAAACTATGGAAACGCTGGACTTTCCACAGCCCTTTGCTCAATGGGCAAGTGAAAATGACTTGATGTTTTTGGATTGGGACAAAGAAGAACCTGCTTTGACGGCTCCCCTAGAAAGAAAAGCGCTGCATGGGGATGGGGCAGACAGCCTTATGCTCGATGTCATTCACTTTAAAAAAATGAAGCAAGCCCTGATGACGATTCAAGTGGAGACAGAAAAACAAGATCGGGGTACATATGCATTTTATGATCCAACAAACAAGCCGATCCACTCTTTTTCCGTGCCACTATTGAAAAGCTTTTCAGATTGGGTCATTCCATCCTATGATTTCATTGAAAAAAACAAGGAATTCATAACGTTTATTCCTAATGAATCAAAAGATGCGGACCAATATGAGGGAAGGTTTACCTTAACTAAATTTAATTGGGAAAAAGGCACACAAGAAGAATTGATGAAGGACATGGAAAATGAACCATTAAGCTGTTCGCTTGATGGCAACTTCTGCTTATATGGATATCAATTTGAGAAAATCATTGATATGAAAACCCATCAAATACAAAGATTGTTCAAACAAACATGATAACCTAAAACAAAAGCTCGCCGGATGGCGAGCTTTTTTCTTCAATGGGCAACAGGAAAACCGCTGTTGATGACAGTCATGACAGTGAACCAGCCAAACACGACTGCACTGCCGGCTGCAAAAATGAATCCTAAGAAGTTTCTCTTTTTTAATGAGGTAAACACAGCTGCTACTCCCAATATAGCCACAAGTCCGAAAACAACCATTAATATCATGTAAAAACCCCCTTTTTTCATAATGAATACCTAATCCCTAATAATATACCCAGAGAATAAGGCAACTACCAAAAATATGTAGAAAAGATTGCATTTGTTAATATCTTAATATTTTTTCAATTATTTGTCGAGGTTTAATAGGTGACACTTCTATGACATGAGTAAACTGGATTAACATTAGCAGCTTAATTAGTGTAAGATAAAGATAGAAAATCATAATGGAGTTGATGGAAATGAAATGGACACAAATTCCTCTAGGCCCGCTGCAAACGAATTGTTATGTAGTTTCCGATGGACAGGATTGCATCATTTTCGATCCGGGTGAAGAGCCACAGAAAATCATACAGTACATACAAACAAAAAATTTAAAGCCTTTAGCGATTTTATTGACACATGCACATTTTGACCATATCGGTGCCCTGGATGCTATTCGGGACCATTATGGAATCCCTGCATATATTCATGAAAAAGAGGCCAAGTGGCTACTTGATCCCGCATTGAATGGTTCCCAAAACTGGTTCCCTGAAAATCCAATGCGAATGAAGCCTGCCGATCACATCTTGGCAAATGAGAAAGAGCTAACGATTGGAGGATTCACTTTCGAAGTATTCGAAACCCCTGGACACTCACCAGGGAGCGTTTCGTATTATGTGAAGGACGAACGTCTCCTCTTTTCTGGGGACGTCTTGTTCCAAGGAAGCGTTGGCAGAACCGATTTAATAGGCGGAAGCGAGTCAGTGCTCTTAAATAGCATTGAAACGAAGCTGCTGACACTTTCTGATGATGCTATCGTTTTTCCAGGTCATGGCCCTGTCACGACGATTTTGGATGAAAAGAATACTAATCCCTTTTTGAGATAATTAATTATACAGGTGCCGCTATGGCACCTGTTTTTTTAAATTCTTAATTATGTAAAAATATTGAAATGGGTCAATTCCGGAACTATACTGAATATAAAAAAGGGTCTTCCCCAATGGCATTTTTGAACCTCCTCTGAAGTAATATTATTAAATTCATTTAGTGGATGCACTGTTATAACTGCGAGATGAAAATTGAACATTTTGTGAACTTTAAATTTGTTTTCATGTATGAATGTCGTTAAAAAAACTTATTTACTGTGTTTATAATAAGATGGAAAACTCATGGAGACGGAGGCTATTGTGTTGAAAAATCATTTAAAGGAATTGATTGCAGGAAGCCCGCAAAAAAGAATCTCCTATAATGACTATATGGATGCTGTTTTATATACGCCAAATATAGGATACTATGCACGCGCAAAAGAGAAGATTGGCCAAGAGGGGATTTTTATACGTCCGGCAATGTTGGGGATGCATTTGGGAGATCACTGGCGAGATGGTTCGTATATTTGATAAAAAGATGCGGAGTTTCACCAAGAATCATCGAGGTCGGCGCAGGGGACGGTAAACTGGCGTATGACATCCTCGTTTACATAAAAGAAACGGAACCGCAGATATGGGACTCTTTGACTTATATTCTTGTGGATGGCAGTCCATTTCATAGAAAGATTCAGCAGGAACGATTAGGGATATTCAAACAGGCAGTTTCTGCTGCCAGTTTAGAAAAATGGACGAATGTAAATGGAATCGTCTTTTCAAACGAACTTTTCGACGCGTTGCCTGTGTATGTCATTGAAAAGTATAAGGGAGCCTTGGTCGAGGTATTCGTCACTGAAAAGGAAGGCGATTTGGTAGAAAAGAGAGAACCTTTGGACAACCCTGACATTCTATCTTACCTTACTGAACGAAAAATCACCTTAAATGAAAAACAACGATACGAAGTTCCGCTAAACATGATCCGTGAATATGAGAAGATCGTTTCCTGTATCGAATCGGGAATTCTCCTTACAATTGATTATGGCTATACCGATAGGGAATGGAAGGAGCCAGCTCAACTTCAAGGGAGCTTGAGAGGCTATTATCGGCATCAAATGATTAAAGATCCACTTATGTATCCTGGTGATATGGATCTGACGACACATATCCATTTTGACACATTAATCGAGATTGGAAGAAGAAAGGATCTTTCCAATCGAGGGCTTTTTCTTCAAAATGAATTCTTGCTTAAAGCAGGGTATACTAGAGGAATTGAAGGAACATCAAGGAACTGATCCATTCTCGAAAACGGCAAAGCGTAATCGGGCAATCCGGGGGCTAATCGTTCCTGGGGGATTTAGTGAACATTTCAAAGTGTTGCTTCAATCGAAGAATTTAGCAGATGATGTAAGGATCTTTCCTGAATGGTGACAAGTAAAAACCCATGAATCAAAATTCATGGGTTATGTAATATTGCTTGTTCTTAATGCGCAGCACCCGGAGTCATCATAAATACGCTCCAGTAGGAAAATCCTGCAAAGAAAACGGTAAGATAGGCGCCGAAAACATAGATATACATGCGCTCGGATAATTTCAAATAACTTAAAAGTACAAAAAAGATCGTTTGTGCAAAGAAAAGCAAAGACGTTTGATGCATATGGCCAAGATAAAAGAAAATGGCCATAATCCTGTCCAAAATCCACATACTCTGAACATGCGTTCCATCCGAATCCCTCCTTATGTCTAGTCGTGTACATTCTAAATAATTATAAATGAAATTGTAAGGTAATGTAAAGGATGCCTTTTGTTTCTATGTGAGAACCGAAGCTTGGTATGAGCATGCTGCACAATTGGACATCATATTTTCTATTTCCACAATGGTGACATTCTCAAACAAGGCTTCGAACATACCTTTTAAAAATGAATTATGCATGGAGCAGATTGTTCCTGGCTCGACTTCAGTAACTTCCTTAAACGGGCAATTGAAGATACGGAAGGATATTTTATTTTCTTCTTCGCTTGCTTGTATTTCAGGAGATAACCCTGCAATGGTAGCCGCATTTTTAAGCATGTTGACTTTTTCCGCAAAAGCAAGCCGATCGATCGATGTCGAGTTCAGGGCTAGTTGCTGATTGATCAATTCCTCCCCGAATACTTTTCCCGTTTCATAAAGAGCCTGTTTACCTTGTTCCCCTAATGTCATCATCGACTGGACGGCAATCTTTGCAAGCAGCTGATAGTTCCTATAGGGAAAATGAAGCTGTATGACTTTGTCAGATAATCGATAAAGTCTGCTTGGGCGGCCGCCTTTCCCGGTCTTTCGGGAAATCGAGGTCAACATATCGATATCCTCAAGTTTTGACAAATGCAGACGGGCAACATTTGGATGGATGTTGAATGAATCGGCGATTTCCTGTACCGACACATCACCATGGTTGTTCACTATATGCTGATATATATAATATCTGGTGGGATCAGCTAACACGTTTGTTATTTTTAACGTTTGTTCCATTACACCCTCCTGCTATTCCATAGTTTACCTATGTCCATTATAATGCAGGCAGAAAAAAATGGAATAAGGGAAAGGGCAAACACTCTTTAGTTTAAAAAACGTTCACATTTAGAACGGTTTTATAAAGCAAATGTGTATACATTAATTATACAAATGTTGTACAATGATTGTATAAACTATAAATGTATACAAAATGTGAACGGGGAGTGATTAGTATGGCACAGTTAACTTTCTTTTCGTATCCAAGCTGTACATCTTGCCGCAAAACAAAAAAATGGTTAAGCGCCAATCAAGTTTCCTTCGATGAGCGACATTTATTCAGAGAGACTCCTACTGTAGCAGAGTTAAAAAGAATTCTTGAATTGACATCGGAAGGACTTGATGAAGTCTTGGCGACAAGAAGTGAAGCTTACAAAGACTTACAAGTTAATATTGACGAAATGATGCTTTCTGATGTCATCCAATTATTAACAAAAGAACCGAAGTTATTAAGAAGGCCCATTCTCATAGACGGGGAAAAACTGGTCATTGGCCATAATGTAGATGCATTAANAAATTTGGTNTCCCGGAGGCTTGATTTGAAAATGAGCATGTGAGATGATTCTCGAAGTTTTTTTCGGGAATTTTTTTTATTCTGAAGCAGGAATTTGTCGTGGATTGTCGAATCAATACAACAAGAAACATAGGAGGTGATGAATGAATTGATATCGATTGAAAAGACCGCAGAAAAAATACTGACCCGTGCCATCGTGGAATCGGCATCGGATATCCACATTTTTTTTCGCGGCGAGGAACCTCTCATCCAATTCAGGATAGACAATAAGCTTGTTCCCCAGGAAACATTATCATTCTTTGAAGCTGAAAGGCTGATCGCTCATTTGAAGTTCCTTGCCTCGATGGATATAGGGGAGAAAAGGAGGCCCCAGAGTGGTGCCATCACCATCAATTTGGCTAACCAGGTGGTCGGACTCCGCCTTTCCACTTTACCCACTGCCCATCTCGAAAGTTTGGTCATCCGCTTAATACCCCAACAGAATATCCTTCCTCTAGAACAGTTATCCTTATTTCCAAACACCGTTCAAAAATTGATTGCACTCCTGAAGCATTCCCATGGCATGCTCATATTTACCGGCCCGACCGGCAGTGGGAAAACCACGACACTATATTCCCTGCTTCACCACGCCCATGAGATGATCAATCGAAATATCATTACACTTGAAGATCCCATTGAAAATGTATCCGAAAAGGTATTGCAAGTCCAAATNAATGAAAAGGCGGGCATTACGTATTCNGTCGGCCTAAAAGCTGTTCTGAGGCATGANCCGGACGTGATCATGGTTGGGGAAGTCAGGGATGCAGAAACTGCCAAAATCGCAGTCCGTGCTGCATTAACCGGTCATTTGATACTAACGACCATGCATACGAGGGACGCCCAGGGCGCCATCTCCAGATTACTGGAATTTGGTGTCAGCTTACTTGAGGTTGAACAGACTTTGATTGGCGTGACAGCGCAGCGGCTGGTTGAATTGCGATGTCTTCCGTGTAAAGGGGACTGTGCTTTAGCTTGCAAAATGACTGCAAGGAATAAAAGGGCAAGTGTATATGAATTGCTATATGGAAAAAGTCTGGCTGAAGTTCTCCGGATAATGGGGGATGAAAANGGAAAGGCAACGGTCAGCTACCGCCAATTNAAGGATGAAATCGGAAAAGCGGTTGCGATGGGCTATGTGGANNCTCAGGAATATGAACGGCTGGTATACCATGAAACCAAAAAGTAANTGGAAGGTAAAAGAGCAGGCGGTCTTTATTTCGAAGCTAGGTGAATTATTGAATCATGGTTATCCTTTGGCGGAAGCTTTACATTTTCTTGAGTTTCAGGAATCAAAGAAGAAAGCGGAAGACTTCACTCAGGCTATAGCCGATTTAAGGAACGGCTACCCGTTGCACATGGTGCTGACCCATCTTAATTTTCATCCGCAGCTTGTAAGTTATATATTTTATGGAGAACAATATGGCGACCTGGAACGGGCGTTGAAAGAAGGTGGGCGATATTGGAAGAAAAGAATCGAGGATATGGATAAAGTAAAAAAGTTAATGGTGTATCCCGTATTCTTAGTCTTTTTTGTAAGCATCGTTTTTTATATTCTTCAGAGTGTTCTCCTTCCCCAATTCCAGACCATCTATTTCACGATGGATGTCGATCAGCATATTCTCTTAAGATTAATGTCAGCCTCCACGTTCATTCTTCCAGCACTCCCCTTCTTATTACTCGGATTGCTCCTATTCTTGTATGCACTCAAACGATTTTGGTTCAATGGATTATGCCCATTAAGGCAGCGGAGGATTTTGATGGGAATTCCGATATTCGGGACGTTCATCAAATTATACGAAACTTATTTTTTTGCAAGCCAATTCAGTGGCTTGCTTTCCGGAGGACTATCGATTAACGATAGCATCAAATTATTCTCGATAAATCAACAGCAGCCTTTTTACCAAAAACTTTGCAATATCATCAAGGATGATCTGATCGAGGGCAGATCACTTGAAATGATTTTTCGGGAGCTCCCATATTTTGATGGGAATTTACCGGTGGTCGCTGCAAATGGTCAAAAATACGGCAGACTTGATGCCGAGTTACTTCATTACAGTCGTTTTATACTGGAGAAAATTGAAGAGAGAATGAATGCAATCTTGAAAATCATTCAGCCTCTAATGTTTTCACTGATAGGTCTTTTGATCGTGTCCATTTATTTGGCGGTTTTGCTGCCGATGTTCTCACTGCTCGAAGGTTTATAGGATTTCATTTTTGTATTCCGGAGGTGAAAATGCCCGAAGGTCATCTGGTATTCAGATGCTTCAGGAGCATGATGATATGTTGAAGAAAGTGATGAATGAACGTGGTTTTACCCTAATTGAAATGCTTATTGTTTTACTGGTGATATCCATCCTTTTGATTATAACAATTCCCAATATCACGAAAAACCAATCCACGATCCAGTCTAAAGGATGTGAAGCTTTCGTTAAGATGGCCCAAGCACAGGTGCAGGCTTATGAAATCGATAATGCTAAACTGCCCGAAAGTATCGGTGAATTGGAAAGTCAAGGCTATCTCAAACAGACATCCTGCCCTAATGGGGATGAAATTAGTTTGGATAGTAAAGGAAAGATAACGGTCGTTGAGTAGGAGAGAAGTGAATATACGGCATTCCGATGGTGGGTATACACTATCTGAAACCCTTATTGTCCTCGCTATTTTTGTNCTCCTAATTTCCATCGGTCCTAATCTATATCCCAGCTTTACTAAAGGAATGGAAAATAGGCTTTTTCTTTCACAATTTCATGAAGATCTTTTCTATGCTCAACAGTATGCCATCAGTCATGAGAGCTTGATTTACCTCCATATTGATAATNCCGAAAAGATTTATACCGTTTCGTCTTATAAGGAGGGGATCGTTNTAGAGAGAAGCATACCAGAGGATATCCAGTTTTTAAGCGGCACTTTGGGGTTCAGCTTTCATTTTAATCAATATGGAAATGCATCCAAAGCCGGAACGATAATGATTGATACCTCAAAGGGAAAGTACAAGCTGGTCCTCAATATCGGTAAAGGGAGGTTCCGGATTGAGAAATTGTAAAGGGTACGTCTACCTTGAGCTGATGGCCGCATTTTCCGTTTGTATATTACTGGTCCTTGCCATTTTACCAATTCTTGAAGAGGTATTGACGCATCGGAAGTATATTCCCGTAAGGACCGAAGCCCACCATTTATTATATGAAAGATTGACGGCGTTCATGGATGGGGAGATTCAAGCAGTTGGTCAGGAGATCATTTACAAAAAAAGAAGCTTTGAATTGGTTTGGAAGGACCATGGGGATTTCCCGGGAATGATTGAAGGGTGTGTACGNTATGAAGATGAAACGGGTAATNGGGAANCCATTTGTGATGCTGCGAAAAAATGATGGCTTTACGATGATCGAATTGCTTTTTTCTTTATTGATTTTAATGACGNCGTCGCTTTTTGTTCTGCAGCTCTTCTCAATCATTCACACCCAGATGAGGTCCGTNGATAAATTGCATCCTAANGAGTGGGAGGTCTTTACCATGCAAATGAAGCAGGAGGTCCGGAGTTCCAAAGCNCANGATGTAATGGGAAATAAATTATATTTGCTTTCAGGTGAACAATTATCATCGCTGGAACAATATGAAGATAAGGTCCGAAGACGAGTGGATGGTATGGGGCATGAGGTCATCTTGCAGAANATTTCGGAATTCCNGGTCAATAAGGATGGCAGTGTCATTGTNATAAATATAACGGATAAAGCAGGGACTACTTTNAGTCGAAGATTTCATCCTTTCTTTAGGAATGATACGAAANTCGATGAATAATCAAAAAGGAGTCGTTTTCCCGATGGTNATGATTGTGGCGAGTGTTTTCATCATGTTCACGATACTAATGATCGACCAGTTTATCATTGATAAAAAGTTTTATAAAGAAGTGGAAGAGTCGCTTGTGGCCGACCATCTTGTCCATCTAGCCATCAAGGATGTGACGGCAGAGTGGGGCGAAGAGATTCCGGAAATCATCCAGGGGGAAAAATCATATCCCAATGGTGTGGTGCGATATTCCTTAATGAAGCAAGAAGGTCCTTACGTCTATATCGAGTTTTCTTCCAAAACTAAAAATGATCGAGAGGGCAGGGTCATCATTCAATACGATAAAGAAGCGGGGGAAGTGAAAGAATGGTTGGAGAAGCAAGCTGTGTAATAGCAAAATCANCACCATTTTATTAGGGNACGCGACAGGTTTACGGTGAAGGGAGCAAGGGAAGGAATAAAAAAAGCGTAAACCGGACATACTTTGCGTAGGGTGATGATTTTATATGTCTACAAACGCTTATATTAAATATCTGACGCAGCAGCTTGTCGAGTATTTCAATCTGACGAAAAAAGAACGAAAAGAAAAACGCCTTCACAGAAAAGAGGATAAAAACCAGGGTATGTCCCATTGGTTTGGAATTGTCCCTTTTGCTTTGTCGATGTTTATAAGGAAAACGATCAAAAAGTAAAACAGATGTCCTGAACTTTGGACATCTGTTTTTTTGTTCTTTATTTATCCCAACGCCCTATCTGAAAGGTAAAATAATCCTCCATTGATGATGGATATTCTGATGTTGGGTTCATATTGTGCTTTTAGTGCTTCTTTTTCGGTATAATAGCTCTCACTTTTTTCGTCCATATCCTTGTAAAAATGCTCCAATAAATTCAAGTCATTCTGCCAGCGNAGCATTGCNTCCTCCGCCCAGGAATGGTCATCATCCTCGAAACTGGTTCTGATGTATGTATCCAGTCTTGCCAATCCACTCTTGGGCATGATCAGAGGTGAAAGCGTAAAGGAGTAATCCGGTATTTTCGGGGTGACGTTAATCGGTAANACCCGATGGTGAAACCCTTCCATTATTTCACCCGAGATTAAATTCAATCCGATTGACATGAAAGTATCTTTTTTGCGGTCGCATTGATAGGATATTTTCACATTCAGGGTCAGCCAAGGAAACAAAGGATTATTTCTGCCTTTTGATGGAGGCGTATTCTCAAAAAGTCTAGTATACCCTGCCAGCTTTTTGGTTGATTGAATAATCTGGTGAAGGCGAGGGGAGCCAAAATGAATCATTTCTCCCTTTAAATCGGATGGAGCTTGTTCTGGATCGGTAATGAAAGTGATCTGTGCCGGGTTCGGAACACCTCCTGTTTTTTCTAGATAATGCCAATAAAAGGGTCTGTTCATTAATTCCTTATCCATTTCAATCGTCAATTGCACTGTAAGGTGAGTTGGCGCATTATCCAGTATTTCACAATCATTGGCTTTAAAGAAAGTGATTAAAAAATCATGAATTTCCCGTTGCTGCATGAACCTCACCTTCCTTCATTGATTGAGCGAATTGGATCAACGATGAAAAATTATCCATCTTGATTTTCATTTCGCCCTCTGTTTTTTTTCGTGGCAAAGTTATAAATCATCACATCTTCTTCCTGACCAAGGCGGTGAATACGTCCAATTCTCTGTTCAAGCCTCATTGGGTTCCAAGGAAGGTCAAAATTAATCAAGTGATGGCAAAACTGAAGGTTTATCCCTTCCCCGCCAGCTTCTGTTGCAATTAATACCTGAATATTCTTTTGGAATAATTCTCGCATCCAGTCTTTCTTTCCTCGCTTAAAACCGCCTCGGAAAGGAACGGACGAAATTCCATTCTGCTGTAGGTACCATTGGAGATAAAGTTGAGTCGCCCTATATTCCGTAAAGATAATCACTTTGTCATCAATTTTCTTGATCAGTTCCAAAGCTTTTTCAGCCTTTGAGTTCTGAACCGTTTCATTCACTTTAGAAAATAAATCATCAAGTTTTGCCAAATAGTCAGGAGAAGGCTGATCATATTTATCTCTCATATTCTTTAATGTATAAAAGACGGCCTCTCTGCTGCTGCATGCTTCCCTTTGGAGGGTGAGAGCCGAAAAGGCGCTTCCTTTTGTTCCATCGGAAATTGGCTTGAATTTGGAAACGGCATCGTACAATGCTTGTTCCGTTGGGGAAAATTCAATGGTGATGGTTTCCACATGCCGTTTTGTCCATTCAATGCCAGTATCGGCCCGCCGATTTCGAATCATGACAGTGTTGACCAGTTCCTTTAAGTGTTCATCTTCAATTGTGTTCCTGCCTTTCCCTTTATACTTTTCCGAAAAGAGTGAGGCATTTCCCAAGTGGCCCGGTTTCAATAACGAAACGAGGTGGAATATCTCCTCGACTTTATTTTGAATCGGAGTGGCTGTCAGGAGTAAACAAAATTTCTTTTTCAGATTTTGGACGAATTCATAGTTCTTCGTCTTATTATTTTTAAGTTTATGAGCTTCATCAATAATGATGAAGTCATATTCCTGAGTAAAGATGATATCTCGATGTGGAGCGCGTTTCGCTGTATCAATGGATGAAATGACCACATCACAGGAGTCCCAGACATAACTTTTTCTCTGAACGACTGCCGGAATATGAAACTTAGTATTCAATTCAAACGCCCATTGTGTGACAAGGGAAGCCGGAACAAGGATCAATACTTTTTTTACAAGGCCCCTAATCATATACTCTTTTAGGATCAAGCCTGCTTCAATTGTTTTTCCCAGCCCTACCTCATCAGCCAAAATGGCTTTTCCATTCATCTTTTCCACTACTTGCTTCGCCGCTTCCAATTGATGGGGAAGCGGGGTTAACTGAGGAAGGTGTTTGGGCGCCTGTAAACCTTCAAAATCAGGGATGATAAGGTTTTCCTCCATTTGAACCGCCAACTTATAAAGCTCCCAATTTCCCCATGGACCGTCATTTTCCATCTTTTGCAGAAACTCGTCATTCCATTCAGAATTGAAGGATATATTGATTTTCATAGAAATAACTCCCTCTTAAATCATAATTTCCTTAATATAAGGTCAAAACCCGAACATTTCATATGTGAAGTAAGAAAATATTTCTCTTCAAAAGTTATTGCAGAGATAAGTTTCTTAGGGTAGGATATAAGTATATTTAGAAAATTCCAATTTCCAAACGCTACAAAGAATGTTTGTACATCGATTTTGCAGTTCGCGTTTTCTTAGTATGGGCTATAGGCTCCTAATTTATCCAAGATTACTGAAGGAGATCAGTCGAACGGTTTCTGAAGTTTTAGGAGAATTGGCAGAGAATGCATTCCATTTATGCTCATAGGTTTTACCGATGCTTGGGGCTTATTCGCTTCCTTTCAATGGTAGACCATTTATATGCGGGTGAAGATAAGGGGAGAGACTACGGATGTAGCGCCGAAGGAGCAAACTTAGCAGTGAATCTCTCAGGCAAAAGAACTCTTATTGGACGCAACTCTGGAGAGCGCCGCCCGTTATGGGACGGCCACCAAAGGGGAAAACCTATTACATAGGTAAACTTTCAGGTTTCAGGACAGAGAAAAAGCTCAAACGGGCTTTCTCTGTCCTTTTTTGTGCTTTTTTCACATCATGAATCAGGATGTATCTGATGCGTAATGACAAGAAGCTTTTGATAATGAAGCCCATTAATTTTTAAAAAAATCTGAAGGGGGTCATTTTTTGACCAATTTAAAAAGAACACCACTATTTGAGGTTTATCGTGAATACGGAGGTAAAACGATTGATTTTGGCGGCTGGGAACTTCCTGTCCAATTTTCGGGTATAAAGGATGAACATGAAGCCGTACGGACAAAAGCGGGGTTATTTGATGTTTCCCATATGGGGGAAGTCGATGTTAAGGGGCCTGGGAGCCTTTCCTTTTTACAGAAGATGCTTACCAATGATATATCAAAGCTGCAACAGGGCGGTGCCCAATATACCGCCATGTGTTATGAAAACGGAGGCACGGTTGATGATCTTATCGTGTATAAAAGGGCTGAGGACGACTATCTGCTCGTGGTCAATGCAGCGAATACAGAAAAAGATTTCAATTGGCTGCAAGCTAATTTAACGGAAGATGCCCAAATTACGAATGTATCAAGTGACTATACACAGCTGGCACTTCAAGGACCGGCTGCAGAGAAGATATTACAAAAACTATCGGGAAGTACTGACTTAAGTGAAATTGGATTTTTCAAGTTCAAGGATAATGTCATGATTAACGGTATCTCCACGCTTGTATCCCGTACTGGATACACTGGTGAAGATGGTTTTGAGATATATAGCGACAGTGAAAATGGCCCTGCCCTTTGGAAGGCGATTATGGATGCCGGTAAGGAAGAGGGGGTTCAGCCGATTGGTTTAGGTGCTCGTGATACCCTGCGTTTCGAAGCGAAACTGCCGCTGTATGGGCAGGAGCTTTCGGCAGACATCACCCCGATAGAAGCCGGGATTGGTTTTGCAGTAAAAGTGGATAAGGAAGTTGATTTTTTCGGGAAAGCCGTTCTTGCTGAGCAAAAGGAGAAAGGGGCTCCCCGGAAGCTTGTGGGAATTGAAATGATTGACCGTGGCATTCCACGTCATGGGTATAAGGTCTACAGCGGTGATGAAGTCATTGGCGAGGTCACGACTGGTACCCAATCGCCAACATTGAAGAAAAACGTTGGATTGGTACTTATCGATAAGGAATTTTCGGTGCTGGATGCGGAAGTCGAAGTGGAAATCCGTTCCAAACGTTTGAAAGCCGTTATAATACAAACACCTTTTTATAAAAAACCACGTAAATAGAGGGGAATGGTCATTAGATGAAACATCGTTATTTACCCATGACAGAGCAAGATAAACAAGAAATGCTGGAAGCGATAGGGGTATCCACTGCTGAAGAACTTTTCAATGATATCCCTGAAAGCGTTCGTTTTCAAGGAGAATACGATATCAAGCCTGCTAAATCGGAACCTGCATTAATGAAAGAATTATCAAGGCTTGCTGCAAAGAATGCGGACCTTAAAAATTATGCTTCCTTCCTAGGTGCGGGTGTCTATGACCATTACGCCCCGGTCATCGTTGATCATGTTCTTTCCCGTTCTGAGTTTTATACGGCTTATACACCGTATCAGCCTGAAATTTCACAGGGCGAGCTTCAAGCAATCTTTGAATATCAAACGATGATATGTGAATTGACGGGCATGGATGTGGCTAACTCCTCCATGTATGACGGCGGGACGGCGCTGGCTGAAGCAGCGATGCTTGCTTCAGGACAGACAAGGCGGAAGAAGATTCTCATTTCAGGAACCGTTCATCCTGAATCAAGAGAAGTTGTGAAGACATATGCGAAAGGGCAACGCGTGGAAGTGATCGAAATTCCTCATAAAGACGGTGTGACGGACTTAGCTGCTTTAAGGGAATTGGCGAATGATGACATTGCAGGAGTGATCGTGCAATATCCGAACTTTTTTGGCCGGATCGAGCCATTGAAAGAAATGGAAGAAATCATTCATGGCGTCAAGTCCATGTTTATCGTTTCCAGTAATCCGCTTGCATTGGGAGCTTTGACATCCCCTGGTGCACTCGGTGCAGATATCGTAACTGGGGATGCTCAGCCATTCGGCATTCCAGCGGCATTCGGTGGACCTCATTGTGGATATTTTGCGGTTACTAATAAATTTGTACGGAAAGTTCCGGGACGACTCGTCGGTCAAACGGTTGATGAGAATGGAAAAAGAGGGTTTGTACTGACGCTTCAAGCTCGTGAACAGCACATTCGTCGTGACAAAGCCACATCCAACATATGTTCCAATCAAGCTTTGAATGCCTTGGCAGCTTCTGTTGCAATGACCGCGCTTGGGAAAAAGGGTGTCAAAGAAATGGCCGTGCAAAATATTCAAAAAGCACATTATGCGAAAAAAGCAATTATGGCCAAAGGGGTGGAAGTGATATTCGACGGTCCTTCGTTTAATGAATTTATCATTAAACTGCCTGCTCCGTTTTCAGAAATCAATAAAAACCTTTTTGAAAAAGGGATGATCGGCGGCTTCGATTTAGGGACGGTTTATCCTGAATTAAAAGACCATATGCTGGTTGCGGTAACTGAACTACGAACAAAAGAAGAAATTGATGCACTTGCGCAGGAATTGGGGGATCAACATGAATAATCAAGATCAATCACTCATTTTTGAAATCAGTACTTCCGGCCGGATCGGGTACAGTCTGCCAGAAATGGATGTTGCAACTATTCCGCTCGAAGAAATTCTTCCTGCCGACTACATCCGTGAAGAAGAGGCTGAGCTTCCTGAGGTGTCCGAACTGGATATCATGCGTCACTATACTGCACTTTCCAAACGGAATCATGGGGTGGATTCGGGTTTTTATCCGCTGGGTTCATGCACGATGAAATATAATCCGAAAATAAATGAAAATGTGGCACGCTTCAACGGTTTTGCCCATATCCATCCATATCAAGATCCCGCTACTGTACAAGGAGCATTGGGACTATTATTTGATTTGCAGGAACACTTAACGGAAATCACCGGGATGGACCAAGTGACATTACAGCCTGCAGCAGGTGCCCACGGTGAATGGACAGGATTGATGATGATTCGCGCTTTTCACGAAGCGAATGGCGATACAGAACGGACGAAAGTGATTGTACCTGATTCGGCCCATGGTACGAATCCTGCCTCTGCCACTGTTGCCGGACTAGAAACGATTACAGTGAAGTCCGATGAAAATGGGTTAGTCGACCTTGAAGATTTAAAACGTGTTGTCGGACCGGATACGGCGGCCTTGATGCTGACGAACCCCAATACATTGGGATTGTTTGAAGAAAATATTTTGGAAATGGCACAACTTGTCCATGACGCAGGTGGGAAGCTTTATTATGATGGAGCGAACTGAATGCAGTCCTATCAAAAGCACGACCGGGTGACATGGGCTTTGATGTGGTTCATTTAAATCTCCATAAAACATTCACAGGCCCGCATGGAGGCGGCGGACCGGGTTCTGGTCCTGTAGGTGTGAAGTCCGACTTGATTCCTTACTTGCCTAAACCTCTTATAGTCAAGCAAGGTGAGCAATTCGTCCTTGATTATGATCGTCCGCAATCCATTGGCAGGGTAAAACCTTATTATGGTAATTTCGGAATAAACGTGAGGGCATATACGTACATCCGTTCAATGGGTCCTGATGGCCTTAAAGCCGTCACAGAGAACGCGGTCATCAATGCCAATTATATGATGCGCAAGTTGGAACCTTATTTTGACTTACCATATAATCGTCATTGTAAGCATGAATTCGTATTAAGCGGACGCAGGCAAAAGAAATTGGGGGTAAGGACTCTCGATATAGCTAAAAGATTGCTGGATTTCGGGTATCATCCTCCAACCATTTACTTCCCGTTGAACGTGGAAGAAGGAATGATGATAGAACCGACTGAAACCGAGTCAAAAGAAACGCTGGATGCGTTCATCGATGCGATGATCCAGATTGCCAAGGAAGCGGAAGAAACCCCGGAAATCGTTCAGGAAGCTCCGCATACAACCGTTATAAAGCGGCTTGATGAAACTCTTGCTGCAAGAAAACCCGTTTTGCGTTATCAAGCCTAGATTAGTAGCTTACACGAAAAAAATCCCTGCCTTCCGGCGGGGATTTTTCATGTTTATGTAAGATTCCATTAAAGTGCAACAGTTGACTTTCTTTTACTTAGGCTATGGAATTAAAAAGAGCCCATGCCGAGATGGGGTCTTATTTCTTTGCTTTGATTTTCCCGGTCCACATCTTGAAACCGCCCTTTAAGTGAAAAAGTTCCCTGTAGCCCTTTTTGTATAGCATGGCTGCAGCTCTGCCGCTGATGATTTCGCTTTGAGCGTACAAATATACAGGCTTGTCCGGCCTAATTTCGACCAAGCGGGTTTTCATTTGAGTCATAGGGATGTTTCTTGCGCCTAAGATATGACCATTTTCGAAATCATTCGGTTCCCGCACATCNATTAGCTGCACTTTTCTGTAGTTGGCGATAAATTCGTCCTGTGTTAATGTTTTAACGATTTTACGCTGGCGGTACCAATTAAAAAGTGAATACGCAATAACCACTCCCAGGATGATGAGCAGTGTATATAATATTTCCAAACATAAAAACTCCCTTCTACCTTAACGAATACAGACAATCTTTATTATATAATTGCTTTACCCAATAATCAAAAAGAATTTTCATCAAATTCTTCATGACTTGATAGCACTTTCTTTTTTAGAGTGTTAAAGTCTGTTAAACTACTACATGTGAGTTTTTTGTGGGGGATTGAAAAACGTCTATCGAAACGAGGGGTAAGAATGACTAAAGAAAAATGGGGTTTTATAGATTCGGGGTATTGTTCACCGGCTTTTAATATGGCGCTGGACGAAGCCCTGTTAAACTGGCAAAGCAAAGGGGAAATTCCGCCGATCATACGCTTTTACGGCTGGGATCCAGCGACATTGTCGATCGGTTATTTTCAAAAGGCAGAAGCGGAGATTGATCTGGAAGAGGTCAAAAGGCAGGGCCTTGGTTTTGTTCGCAGGCCGACAGGAGGACGAGCGGTACTGCACGAACATGAATTGACTTATAGTGTAATCGTTCCAGAATCCTATCCGGGAATGCCAACCACCGTTACTGAAGCTTATCGTGTCATTTCTGAAGGTATATTGATGGGGTTCAGAAATCTGGGATTGGATGCTTATTTTGCCGTGCCTCGAAGCGAACAGGAAAAAGCGGCTTTAAAATCGCCCAGGTCTTCCGTCTGCTTTGATGCTCCAAGCTGGTATGAACTGGTCGTTGAGGGCAGGAAGGTCGCTGGCAGCGCTCAAACCAGGCAAAAAGGCGTCATCCTTCAACACGGGTCCATTTTGCTTGAGCTTGATGATGATAAGCTCTTTAGCGTATTTAAATTCTCAAATGACAGGGTTAAAGAGAGAATGCAAAAAAACCTAAAAAACAAAGCTGTGGCAATGAATGACATTGCCGGGAGAAAGATAACCATCCCTGAAGCGAAAGAAGCTTTTGAAAAAGGTTTTGCCGAAGGGCTTTCGGTCGATTTAGAGCCATACGTCCTCACCGGAAAAGCAATTGCTGGAAGTGAAGGCCATTGCAGAAAGCAAATATGAAAGCGATGAATGGAATTTCATGAGATAGAGGAAGCATAATTAGAGTGGATAATAAAAAGTTTTTTCAGATTTGTTTGACCAAATAACACATCCCTTGCAGGGATAAGCCCTAAAAGGGATGGGGAAAAAGCAAGGTCCAAATTAATTGAAATCTGATGAAAAATTATTGTAAATCGACATTTTCCTCCCTTTTGCTAACTATATTAATTGATTTAACGTTTGACAAAATTAAAAGTTATTCAAATCAAACACAATATATAGTAGTTGAAATATTTAATGCGACACTATATGTTGATTTTTGAGTTTCGCTATGATAAATTTAGGGTACTTGTTAAGCGAAACGGACATGTAAGGCTACATAAGGATTTTTGCGGCAGCAAGAACGGATCTTGAAACATATAAAGGAGAGGGAATTATGTCGGTTGTAATAAAAGAAGCTTTAAAGGTTGATCTAGAAAGGTTGAATAAGGATATTTCTTTATTTCCCCAGGTTCACCCTGTAACTGCTGATATGAAAATGGCGCATAAGGGAGTGTCCCGTCTAGTCATGCTTGACCGCTATTCTTTTAAGGATACTGAAAAAATCACACTCTCGGCAGGCGATTTCGTCGTGTTGACGATTAAGGAAGATCCGAAATTCCCGGCAAGGGGTCTCGGTTACATCGTTGAAATTGATTGGGAAACCAAAAAAGCCAAGGTATTGGTGGATGAAGAATTCCGTGGCGTATTGGATAATCCGGAAGAAGTCGAGACGGGAATTGTAAACCGTCCGTTGGATATAATCGAAAAGCCGCTTGAAATATACTATGAACAAATTGCGAAACGTAATGCAACGGGATTGGCATCAGTGGAAACCACGGAAGAAAAAAGAACGGAATGGTTCAATAAATTCTATGAAGAATTAAAGAACCTTAATTTCGTCCCGGCAGGCCGAGTATTATACGGTGCAGGTTCCAATACGGATGTTACTTATTTCAACTGCTATGTAATGCCATTCGTACCGGATTCACGTGAAGGTATNTCAGAACATAGGAAACAAGTGATGGAAATCATGAGCCGCGGCGGCGGAGTGGGTACGAACGGATCGACACTGCGTCCAAGAAACACTCTGGCAAAAGGGGTAAATGGAAAATCCTCGGGTTCAGTGTCATGGCTTGACGATATTGCAAAACTGACGCATCTTGTTGAACAGGGCGGCAGCAGACGAGGCGCGCAAATGATCATGCTTGCTGATTGGCATCCCGATATTGCAGAGTTCATCATTTCCAAAATGCAAAATCCAAGGATTTTGCGTTACCTAGTGGAAAACACCAAAGATGAAGCCATCAAGAAATATGCGACGGATAAATTGAAATTCACGCCGCACACGGAACAGGAAACGGCTATGTATCAAGGGATCATCAATTATAAGGAGATTCCTGGCCAAGGCGGGTTCAGCGAGAAAATCATTAGGGATGCAGAGGAAAAGATCCGTACAGGCGGAACGTACAGTGTCCATAATTCGGATTTCCTGACTGGAGCCAATATCTCTATTTGCCTGACTAAGGAATTTATGGAAGCGGCTGAACAAGATGCGGANTATGAATTGCGTTTTCCTGATGTTGAAAGCTATAATGCCGAAGAAATGGCCATTTACAATGAAGAATGGCATAATGTCGGCGATGTTCGCGAATGGGAGAAAATGGGTCATAAAGTCCGTGTTTACCGTAAAATCCGGGCTAAAGAGCTTTGGAACTTAATAAACATTTGTGCAACATATTCTGCTGAACCAGGTATTTTCTTTATCGATAATGCTAATGAAATGACGAATGCCAAAGCATACGGTCAACAGGTCGTAGCCACGAACCCTTGTGGAGAACAGCCATTGGCCCCATATTCAGTATGTAACCTTGCGGCTGTCAATCTGGCTGAAATGGCTGATAAAGAAAGTAAAACGGTTAATTTCGAGAAACTTAAGCAGACGGTTGAAGTCGGTGTGCGCATGCAGGACAATGTCATTGACGCAACTCCTTATTTCTTGGATGAAAACAAAAAACAGGCACTGGGCGAGCGACGGGTTGGACTTGGTGTAATGGGTCTGCATGACCTGTTGATCTACTGTGAAACGGAATATGGCTCCGAAGAAGGAAATATCCTGGTTGACAAGGTGTTTGAAACGATTGCTACCACAGCTTACAGGGCTTCGGTGGAACTTGCTAAAGAAAAAGGCAGTTTCCCGTTCCTTATCGGGTCAACGGACAAAGAAACCAATGAGCTTAGAACACGTTTCACACAAACCGGATTTATGGAAAAAATGCCGGAAGATATCAGGGAAAGTGTTGCTGCACATGGTATCCGTAACTCTCATTTATTGACAGTGGCTCCTACGGGAAGTACAGGAACGATGGTTGGGGTATCAACAGGTCTTGAACCATATTTCTCCTTCACGTATTTCCGCAGCGGCCGTCTTGGTAAATTCATTGAAGTTAAGGCTGACATTGTACAGGAATACTTGGANCGCCATCCAGAAGCCGATACAGAAGAGCTTCCAAAATGGTTCATTTCCGCTATGGAATTAGCTCCAGAAGCACATGCTGATGTTCAATGCATCATTCAACGCTGGATTGACAGCTCGATCAGCAAGACGGTCAATGCTCCAAAAGGATATACTGTCGAACAAGTTGAAAAGGTATATGAACGTCTATACAAAGGCGGGGCAAAAGGCGGAACGGTATATGTGGATGGCAGCCGTGACAGTCAGGTCCTTACGCTCAAAGCGGAAGAAAACCAAATGGACGAGCAGCTTGAAATGGATGAATTGACAGATGTGGAAGAAAAGAAAAAAGTTGTATTGGTCGATACGATAAATGAGCTGCGTTCGACGAATGTTACAATTGGTTCGGAAGTGGGTAACACTTGCCCTGTATGCCGTAAAGGTGAGGTTCAGGAAATGGGCGGATGCAATACTTGCACGAATTGCGGAGCGCAATTGAAATGNGGGCTATAAGCTGATGCAAAGGAAGTCGTTAAGTATGCTGCAAAGCTATCTTAACGGCTTTTTTGATTCGTTAATGCAGGTAGTGGCAATCTGT
>Ga0058696_1000211_pt1 | contig 25568 bp, 25 predicted proteins | sample AgamicMgSfrz_FD_55077 | JGI IMG/M metagenome (GOLD analysis project Ga0058696, IMG submission 55077) | Agave microbial communities from Guanajuato, Mexico - Mg.Sf.rz | ecosystem: Host-associated > Plants > Phyllosphere > Phylloplane/Leaf | place: Guanajuato, Mexico | collected 2012-05-30 | reverse complement strand
CCGGAGCCGACGGGGCCGCCGATGCCGACGCGCAGCGGCGGCAGTTTCTTCGTGCGGCGGACGGAGGACGGAGCGGGTGCGTTCATGGCGTGGATCAAGTTCAGGAGCGGAACAACCGCGAGTACTGGGTTTCGTGCCGCGCGGACAGGATGCCCAACTGCGGCGCGAACGTGTTGATGGCGTCGGGGGGCGTCGCGAGCGCACGGCGTACGGCCGCGTCGATCGCGCCGCGCAGCGCGACGATGATGCGTTGCCCGGCGAGCTGGCCGAGCGGCACGGCCTTCAGCGCGGCGGACGTCTGGTTCTCGACCCAGCCGAACGCGTACGCGGCGAGCGTCGCGTCGGCGCCGGCGTCGTGAGCGGCAGCCGCGTACGCGAACGCGGTCGGCAGCGCGATCGGCGACAGCGACGCGAGCGTCGCGCGGCGTGCGGCGTCGCCCCATTCGAGCGATGCGCACAGCTGCGCGAGCGACCAGCCCATCTGTTCGGTTTCGCGGCGCAGCTCGGCCGATTCCCGGCTCGCGACGAACCAGGCATTTTCGGCGGCGAGCGCGTGCGTGTCGTGTGTTTGCCAGCGGGCGAGCTGGTGCGCGAGGAACGGCAGTTCGCCGTGCGCGAGCACGTCGGTCAGGCCGCTCGCGATCCAGTCGCGCGCGGAATCGGCGTCGCGGATCAGGTTCGCGTCGAGCGCGGCTTCGAGGCCTTGCGAATAGCTGTACGCGCCGATCGGCAAAGCCGGCGACGCGAGGTGCAGCAGCGCGACGAGTTCAGTGGTGGTCATGACCGTGGTGGCCGTGCGTGCAGCCGGGACCATGCTGATGATCGTGATCGTGATCGTGATCGTGCGAATGCGCATGCCCGTGGTGTTCGCCGAACACCTGCTGCGCGAGCGCGTAATCCTCGGCGAACGTTGCGTCGTGCCCGTGTTTGTGGCCACCGCCGTACGCACCGGCTTCCGGCTGGAACGGTGCATGCGCTTCCTCGACCTGCGTGCCGAGCCGGCGCAGCATGTCCGCGAGCACCGGATCGGCCTCGAGCTTCAGGTAGCCGTCGCCGATCTCGACCGGCGTGTGACGGTTGCCGAGGTGATACGCGGCGCGCATCAGCGTGAGCGGGTCGGCCGCGCGCACGAGCAGAACGGTTTCAGATGCCGCGGCGATACGCACGAGCGCACCGTCGTCGGCGACGAGCACGTCGCCGTCGCGCAGCACGGTGCCGCGCGGCAGCAGCACCGCGACGTCCTCGCCGGTGTCGAGCGTCGCCGCGAGGCGGCTCTTGCAGCGGGCATCATAGGCGAGCGTGAGCGTCGGCGCGCGAGCCACGAGCGACGCGGCGAGTTTCACGTTCGGGGCAATACGTTTGTCGAGGGTACGCATGAAACTGGGGATTCCGAATCAGAACAGGAAATAGCGCTGCGCCATGGGCAGCACCGTCGCCGGTTCGCAGGTGAGCAACTGGCCGTCGGCGATCACGTCGTAGGTTTCCGGATCGACGCTGATCGAAGGACGCCATGCGTTGTGAATCATGTCGGCCTTCGTCACGTTGCGGCAATTGCGCACCGGCACGATCCGCTTCGCGAGGCCGTAGCGCTCCGCGATGCCCGCATCGGCCGCCATCTGCGACACGAAGGTCAGCGACGTGCGCGCGAGCGCCCCGCCGCGGGTCGCGAACATCTCGCGATAGTGGACCGGCTGCGGCGTCGGGATCGACGCGTTCGGGTCGCCCATCTGCGCGACCGCGATCATCCCGCCCTTGAGAATCATCGACGGCTTGATCCCGAAGAACGCGGGTTCCCACAGCACGAGGTCGGCCCACTTGCCGGGCTCGATCGAGCCGACTTCGTGCGCGATGCCGTGCGTGAGTGCCGGGTTGATCGTGTACTTCGCGACGTAGCGCTTCGCGCGGAAGTTGTCGTTGCGCGCGGTGTCCTCCGGCAGCGCGCCGCGCTGCACCTTCATCTTGTGCGCGGTCTGCCAGGTGCGGATGATCACTTCGCCGACGCGGCCCATCGCCTGCGAATCGGACGACAGCATCGACAGCGCGCCGAGATCGTGCAGGATGTCCTCGGCCGCGATCGTCTCGCGACGAATGCGCGATTCGGCGAACGCGAGATCCTCGGCGATCGACGGATCGAGGTGATGGCACACCATCAGCATGTCGAGATGCTCGTCGAGCGTGTTGATCGTGTACGGGCGCGTCGGATTGGTCGACGACGGCAGCACGTTCATCTCGCCGCACACCTTCAGGATGTCCGGCGCATGGCCACCGCCCGCACCTTCGGTGTGGTACGTGTGGATCGTGCGGCCCTTGAACGCGGCGACGGTCGATTCGACGAAGCCGGCTTCGTTCAGCGTGTCGGTGTGGATCGCGACCTGCGTGTCGGTGTCGTCGGCCACCGACAGGCAGTTGTCGATCGCGGCGGGCGTCGTGCCCCAGTCCTCGTGCAGCTTCAGGCCGATCGCGCCGGCCGCGATCTGCTCGACGAGCGGCTGCGGCAGGCTCGCGTTGCCCTTGCCGAGAAAGCCGAGATTGATCGGCCAGCCGTCGGCGGCCTGCAGCATCCGCTCCATGTGCCACGGGCCCGGCGTGCAGGTCGTCGCGTTGGTGCCGGTCGCCGGCCCCGTGCCGCCGCCGAGCATCGTCGTGACGCCCGATGCGAGCGCCTCGTCGATCTGCTGCGGGCTGATGAAGTGGATGTGCGTGTCGATGCCGCCCGCCGTCACGATCAGCCCTTCGCCGGCGATCACTTCGGTCGCGGCGCCGATCGCGATCGTCACGCCCGGCTGGATGTCGGGGTTGCCGGCCTTGCCGATCGCCGCGATGCGGCCGTGCTTGATCGCGATGTCGGCCTTCACGATGCCCCAGTGATCGAGGATCACCGCGTTGGTGATGACGGTATCGGGCACGTCGGCGGCCACGCGCTGCGACTGGCCCATCCCGTCGCGGATCACCTTCCCGCCACCGAACTTCACTTCCTCGCCGTACGTGGTGAAGTCGCGTTCGATCTCGATCAGCAGTTCGGTATCGGCGAGCCGGACGCGGTCGCCCGTCGTCGGCCCGAACATTTCCGCGTACGCGCGGCGGCTCAAGCGTAGTGTCATGTGCTGTTCCTGAAGAGCGGGGCGCGGCTTACAGCGGCCCCATCACCTTGCCCTGAAAACCGTAGACGGCGCGCTCGCCGGCCAGCGCGACGAGCTCGACGGTGCGCGTCTGGCCCGGCTCGAAGCGTACGGCCGTGCCGGCCGCGATGTTGAGCCGGAAGCCGCGCGCGGCCGCGCGGTCGAACGACAGCGCGTCGTTGACTTCGAAGAAGTGGTAGTGCGAGCCGACCTGCACCGGGCGGTCGCCGGTGTTCGCGACGACGAGCGAGAGCGTCGCGCGGCCCGCGTTCAGTTCGTGTTCGCCGTCGTCGGTGAGGATTTCGCCGGGGATCATGCGGGGCCTCACGGAATCGGGTGATGGACGGTCACGAGTTTCGTGCCGTCGGGGAAGGTCGCCTCGACCTGGATGTCGGGAATCATTTCCGGCACGCCGTCCATCACGTCGTCACGCGTGAGCAGCGTCGTACCGTAGTGCATCACCTCGGCCACCGTCTTGCCGTCGCGTGCGGCTTCCATCAGCGCCGCGGTGATGAAGGCGACCGCCTCCGGATAATTGAGCTTCAGGCCGCGCGCGCGGCGGCGTTCGGCGAGCAGCGCCGCCGTGAAGATCAGCAGCTTGTCCTTTTCGCGGGGAGTCAGTTTCATGAAGGCAGGCGTTCAGGAAAACGTAATTTTTATCGGTGCGCATGCGACCGGGCAGGGGTGCGGATCATCGTAGCACCGCGCTGTTTTGCGTGCGTCGTGTATCGCTTATGTAAGCAGCAAGGTACGTGCCATGTGCATCCGACGTGCCGCCATGCGCGTTCGTGGTGCGTGATGCATGGCGAGCGTGCGGCGTGCGGGGTGGCGTTGCGCCGAAACGGTGCGTGACGCGTGCGCGTTCAGGTCTGCCAGAGACGCAGCGGCCGCGCGTCGACGCCATGCACGATCGGCCGCAACTGCAGCCAGCAGTCGGTGAAGTGGCGCTGCAACGCTTCCATCGACGTCGACATCGCGCGCACCAGCACGACGCCGGGCGTCACGCAGGTGGCGCCCGCACGCAGCGTGTCGTCGAACGGCATGCGCGCGGCGAGCGCTTCGGCGAGCGCGGCGTCGCACGCGGCGCCGACGGCCCACAGCGTGCCGTAGGCGGGAAAGCCGGCGAGGCCCTGCAGCGCGCCGCGCAGCGGGTCGCGCGCGTCGAGCAGCGCGCGCTCGGTCCACCGCGGCCGGCCGTCGGCATCGACGAGCGCCGACGTCGATGCGATGCGTCCCGCCGACCATGTTTCGCCGGCCGCCTGGCGCCCGAGCTGCGTCGCGTCCCAGCCGATCGCGCTTGCCCCTTCGCCGAGCGTTACCGTGAAGTCGAGCGCCGCGTGCGCCGCGTCGAAGAACAGGTTGTTCTGCGGCAGCCAGTCGAGCTTCGCGTGCGCGCCGACCGCGATGCCGATGCGCTGCGTCGCATCGAGGCCGTTCGACTTGTACCACTTGGTCGCGCCGGGCGTCGTCAGTACCGCGTGCGTGCCGTCGCCGAGCGCGATGTCGATGTCGAGCCGGTCGCCGCCCGCGACGCCGCCCGGCGGATGGACGATCACCGCATGGCAGATCGCGTCGCCTTCCGGGTACAGCGGCCGCTGCACGCGCAGCGGGCCGTCGTGCAGCCGGTGCGCGAGCGTCGTGCGCGCACCGTGCCGCTCGAAGCCGAGTTCGAGGCGGCCGCGCCACGACTTGGCGACGGCGGGGCGGGACAGCGGGGCATGCGAATCGGGGGCGGACATCGGCGGCGAACGGGAAACGAGGAAGCGGGTGCGAAGAACGTGGATGCTACCGGAACAATAATGCAGATGCCGCGTGCGTTGAAAGCGCTGCGTACGGGCGTTCCGCGCGCCGGCCGTAAGTGTCAGCCGCCGCGCGCCGTGGTGCCTACCGCGGTGCCTACCGCCGTGCCGCCCGTCACACCGCGATCAACTCCCGTACGCCATGCGTCTCCATGTCCCGCGCGTCGCCGCCCGCGACGATCTCGCCGCGGCTCATCACCCAGTAGCGATCGGCGATCGATCGCGCGAAATCGTAATACTGTTCGACGAGCAGCACGGTCATGTTCGATTCGTCGACGAGCTGGCGCAGCGTGCGGCCGATGTCCTGGATGATCGACGGCTGGATGCCCTCGGTCGGCTCGTCGAGGATCAGCAACTGCGGCTCGCTCATCAGCGCGCGGCCGATCGCGAGCTGCTGCTGCTGGCCGCCCGACAGGTCGCCGCCGCGCCGCGCGCGCATGTCCTTCAGCACCGGGAACAGGTCGTAGATGCGGTCGGGTACCTTCGATGGCGCCTTGCGGCTCGCAGCGCCGACGAGCAGGTTTTCCTCGACGGTGAGCCGCGGAAAGATGTCGCGGCCCTGCGGCACGTACGCGAGTCCGGCCGCTACACGCGCATACGGCGGCAGTGCGCCGAGCGAGGCGCCGCGCCACGACACGTGGCCGCTTTTCGCGGCGACGACGCCCATCAGGCAGCGCAGCAGCGTGCTCTTGCCGACGCCGTTGCGACCGAGCAGCACGGTGAGCTTGCCGTCGTCGGCGACGAGGTTCACGTTACGGAGGATATGGCTGCCGCCGTAGTACTGGTTCAGCGCTTCGATTTTCAGCATCGCATCATCGTCCGAGGTAAGACTCGATCACCGCGTCGTCGCGCTTGACCTGGTCGAGCGTGCCGTGCGCGAGCACCGCGCCTTCGGCCATCACCGTCACGCGGCCCGTGTCGCCCGCGAGCGCCGCGACGAACTCCATGTCGTGCTCGACGACCATCATCGAGCAGGTGCCGCGCAGCGTGTTCAGCAGTTCGGCGAGTTCCATCGTCTCGTGGTCGGTCATCCCGGCCGCCGGCTCGTCGAGCAGCAGCAGCGCGGGGCGCTGCATCAGCAGCATGCCGATTTCGAGCCGCTGCTTCTGCCCGTGCGACAGCTCGCCGGCCGCGCGATACGCGTGGCTTTCGAGGCCGATCAGCGCGAGCGTTTCCTCGATTTTTCCCTGCGCGGTGCGGTCGAGCCGCGCGCGCAGCGACGCGAGCCAGCCCTTGTCGGTCTGCATCGCGAGTTCGAGGTTTTCCCACACCGGATGCTGTTCGAACACGGTCGGCTTCTGGAACTTGCGGCCGATGCCCGCCCGCGCGATCTCGGGTTCGTTCATCCGCGCGAGATCGATCGTCTGGCCCAGAAACACCTTGCCCGCATCGGGCCGCGTCTTGCCGGTGATGACATCCATCATCGTCGTCTTGCCCGCGCCGTTCGGGCCGATCACGCAGCGCAGCTCGCCCGCGTCGATCGCGAGCGACAGCTTCTTCAGCGCGCGAAANCCGTCGAAGCTCACCTCGATATCCTCGAGATAGAGGATCGTGCCGTGCGACGTATCGATGCCGTCCGGCACGACGCGNCCCATCGANGCGCTGCCGCTGACGGCCAGCAGNTCGTCTTCGGGCGGCGGCGTGAACTGNTAGAGAGCNGTTCCGTTCATGCGCGTTTCCCCTTCGCGAGCACGGTTTCGACGAGGCCCATGATCCCGCGCGGCAGCAGGAGCGGCACGAGCACGAAGATCAGGCCGAGGAAGAACAGCCAGTATTCGGCGAAGTACGCGGTGAAGAAACTCTTCGCGCCGTTCACCGCGAACGCGCCGACGATCGGCCCGATCAGCGTGCCGCGCCCGCCCACCGCGACCCAGATCGCCATTTCGATCGAGTTGCCGGGCGACATCTCGCCGGGGTTGATGATGCCGACCTGCGGCACGTACAGCGCGCCGGCGATGCCGCACAGCACGGCCGACACGGTCCACACGAACAACTTGTACGCGAGCGGGCTGTAGCCGAGGAACATCAGCCGCGTCTCGCCGTCGCGCACCGCGGTCACCACACGCCCGAGCTTGCTCGTGACGATCGCGCGCGCGGCGATGAACGCGAGCACGAGGGTCGCGAACGTCAGCAGCAACAGCACCGTGCGCGTGCCCGGCGACGTGATCGCGAAGCCGGCGATGCGCTTGAAATCGGTGAAGCCGTTGTTGCCGCCGAAGCCCGTCTCGTTGCGATAGAACAGCAGCATCGCGGCGAACGTCATGGCCTGCGTGATGATCGACAGGTACACGCCCTTCACGCGCGAGCGGAACGTGAAGAAGCCGAACACCCACGCGAGCACGGCCGGCACGAGCACGACCAGCGCGAGGGCCCACGCGAGATGCTGCGTGCCGCTCCAGTACCACGGCAACTGGTGCCAGTCGAGAAACACCATGAAGTCGGGCAGGTCGCTGCCGTACTTGCCGTCGCGGCCGATCTCGCGCATCAGGTACATGCCGATCGCATAGCCGCCGAGCGCGAAGAACAGGCCGTGGCCGAGGCTCAGGATGCCGCAGTAGCCCCACACGAGATCGAGCGCGAGCGCGGCGATCGCGTAGCACATCAGCTTGCCGGCGAGCGTCATCGTGTACGCGGACAGATGGAACGNGCTGGCTTCGGGCGCAACCAGCGCGGCGAGCGGNACGCCGATGCCGATCGCCACGCACAGCGCGACGAGCGCGAGCCACGCGCGGCGCGACAGCAGCGCGGGGCGGGGCGGCAGGCCGAGCGCGAAGCCGTCCGCCGCGCGTGCGGCGGCAGCGGGCTTCGACGCGTCGGCGACCGGGTTCGACATCGAATCGGTGTATGAAGTCACGTCAAGCCTCCGCGCTGCGGCCCTTCGGGGCGAACATCCCCTGCGGGCGTTTCTGGATGAACAGCACGATCATCACGAGCACCGCGATTTTCGCGAGCACGGCGCCCCAGAACGGTTCGATCGCCTTGCTCGCGAGGCCGAGCCCGAAGCCGCCGAGCACGGTACCGGCGATCTGGCCGACGCCGCCGAGCACGACGGCCATGAACGAATCGATGATGTAGTTCTGGCCGAGATCGGGGCCCACGTTGCCGATCTGCGACAGCGCGCAGCCGCCGAGGCCCGCGATGCCCGCGCCGAATGCGAACGCATACGCGTCGACGCGGGCGGTCTTCACGCCGACGCAGGCGGCCATCCGGCGGTTCTGCGTGACCGCACGCACGAACAGGCCGAGCCGCGTCTTCGTCAGCACGGCCCACGCGACGAACACCACCGCGAGCGCGAACGCGAGGATCGCGAGCCGGTTGTACGGCAGGATCAGGTTCTGCATCACCGTCACGCCNCCGCTCATCCACGACGGGTTCACGACCTGCACGTTCTGCGCGCCGAACAGCATGCGCGTGGCCTGGATCAGGATCAGGCTCACGCCNAAGGTCGCGAGCAGCGTTTCGAGCGGGCGGCCGTACAGGTGCCGCAGCACGAGCCNTTCGAGCACGATGCCGACGAGCGCGGCCACCGCGAANGACACCGGCACGGCGACGAGCGGATACCAGTCGAATGCGCCGGGCGCGTAGCGCTGGATCAGCGTCTGCACGACATAGGTTGCGTACGCACCGATCATCAGGAATTCGCCGTGCGCCATGTTGATCACGCCGATCAGCCCGTACGTGATCGCGAGGCCGAGCGCGGCGAGCAGCAGCACGCTGCCGAGCGACAGGCCCGCGAACAACGTGCCGACGATTTCGCCGCGGCGCTGCAGCGCGTGCAACGTATCGAGCCCGTGTTGCGCGGCGTCGCGCACGCGTGCGTCGGGTTCCGCGTAGCTGCCGTCGGCGTTCTTCGCGACGAGCGGGCGGAGTTGTTCGATCATGTCGAGGTCGCTGCGCGCGGCCACCACTTGCACGGCTTCGAGACGCTTGGCCGGATCGGGATCGTGCAGCGCGGCGATCGCCCACAGCGCATCGAGGCGGCGTTTCAGCGCCGGATCGGTTTCCTTTGCGCGGGCGCGGTCGATCATCGGCTTGAGCGCCGGGGCGGGCGACTTCAGCAGCGCGTCGATCGCGTCGCGGCGCGCGGCCACGTCGGGCGACGCGAGCGCGAGGCCCGACAGCGCGCCGGCGATCTTCGTGCGCAGCAGGTTGTTCAGCATCACCGGCTGCGCGTCGCCGGCCGGCGTCGCGGCCTGCGTGAGCGCGTCGTGCGCGGTGTCGCCGGACTGGATCAGCAGGTGGCCGTCGCCGGTTGCGAGCGCATCGCCGCTCGACAGCGCATTGAGCACCGCAACGGCGCGCGGATCGGTGTCGGCGGCAAGCCGTTCGATCGCGGCCGTCTTCGCGTCGAAGTCGTCGCCGGCGAGTGCGGCGGTGTCGGCCGCCGTCAGCGCGAACGCGGCGTGCGGCAGCAGGCCCGCGAGGGCGGCGCATGCCACGATCGCGCGGGCGGCTCGGCGAAAGCGTGTAGGCATCGGGGAATCCTGTCGGGCGTGGGAAAGGGGAGCGGTGCGGCGTGGCGCCGGCGCCGGCGATGGGTCACGGCAAGCGCGGCCGGCGCATCGGCAGCGGGCGAGCGTGCGGGCGGCACGTCGCACACGAAGCGCGACGTGCCGCACGGCGTCAGGCCAGCGCCGCGCGCTGCCGGCGCAGGAACGCCGGAATCGAGCTGACGACGTCCGGCTTGCCCTGGTTGCCCGCGATGAACGGGCTCCACGGCTGCGCACGCACGGCCGTCTTGGTCTTCCACACGACGTTGAACTGCCCGTCGCCGCGGATCTCGCCGATCATCACCGGTTTGTGCAGGTGATGGTTGCCGTCCATCGCGAGCGTGAAGCCCGACGGGGCGGCGACCGTCTGGCCGATCATCGCGACGCGCACCTTGTCGACGTCGGTGCTCTTCGCCTTCTCGACGGCCTGCTTCCACATGTGGATGCCGACGTAGGTCGCTTCCATCGGATCGTTGGTCACGCGCTTCGCGCCGCCCGGCAGGTTGTTCGCCTTCACCCACGCGGCGAACTGGTCCTTGAACTTCGTGTTGGTGGGGTTCTTCACCGACATGAAGTAATTCCAAGCGGCGAGGTGGCCGACGAGCGGCTTCGTATCGATCCCGCGCAGCTCTTCCTCGCCGACCGAGAACGCGACGACCGGCACGTCGGTCGCCTTGATGCCCTGGTTGCCGAGCTCTTTGTAGAACGGCACGTTCGAGTCGCCGTTGATCGTCGAGACCACGGTCGTCTTGCCGCCCTGCGAGAAGGTCTTGATGTTCGCGACGATGGTCTGGTAATCGCTGTGGCCGAACGGCGTGTAGACCTCCTGAATGTCGGCGTCCTTCACGCCCTTCGATTTCAGGAACGCGCGCAGGATCTTGTTGGTCGTGCGCGGATACACGTAGTCGGTGCCGAGCAGGAAGAAGCGCTTCGCGCCGCCGCCTTCCGCGCTCATCAGGTACTCGACGGCGGGAATCGCCTGCTGGTTCGGCGCGGCGCCCGTGTAGAACACGTTGCGCGACATTTCCTCGCCTTCATACTGCACCGGGTAGTAGAGCAGCCCGTTCAGCTCCTCGAACACCGGCAGCACGGACTTGCGCGACACCGACGTCCAGCAGCCGAACACGCACGCGACCTTGTCCTGCGTGAGCAGCTGGCGCGCCTTCTCGGCGAACAGCGGCCAGTTCGACGCGGGATCGACCACCACCGGTTCGATCTTGCGGCCCAGCACGCCGCCGCTCTTGTTGATGTCGGCGATCGTCATCAGCGCGGTGTCCTTCAGCGACGTCTCCGAGATCGCCATCGTGCCCGACAGCGAATGCAGGACGCCGACCTTGATCGGGCCGGTGCCCGCGTCGGCCGCGTGCGCGAACGGGCTCTTGCCCGCCAGCGCGAGCGCGCCGGCCATCGAACCGAACTTCAACAGACTGCGACGTTTCATCGAGATCCCCTTGTCGTGTTGGATGCGCGTGCGCCGTGGCGGCGCCGGCCATCGTGTAACGCAAGGCATGTGCCAGTCGCGCGAATGCACGCCCGGCGTGCCTGCGCGGGCCATCGTCGGGCATCGGGGCGGTGCGGATGACGCGCCGTGTAGCATGCGCGGTCCGTTGCGGTGCAGACGCACGGGCGCAAATGGTGCACGGCGGCGCTGCGGCGTCGAAACGCAGGGAAAGCGGGGAGGAAAAGAAAAACGGGCACGCAGTGCGCGCCCGTTCGGCGGATAGGTGCGGCCGGCGGCAGTGCCGGGCGGCGCGGCGACGCATGATGCGCCGCCGGAAGGAGCGATCAGTAGCGCGGCACGGACGGATCGACGTCGCGCGACCACGCGTCGATCCCGCCTTGCAGGTTGTACAGCTTCGTGAAGCCGCGCGATTCGAGGAACATCGCGACCTGCGCGCTGCGCATCCCGTGATGGCACACGCAGACGATTTCCGCTTCGTCGTCGAGCTCTTCGCTGCGCGCGGGAATCTGCTGCATCGGAATCGCCACGCTGCCGGCGATCTGCGCGGTCGCGATTTCCCACGGCTCGCGCACGTCGAGCACGACCGGCGCGGGGCGCGCCGTGTCGCCAAGCCATTCCGCGAGCATCGCGGGCGTCAGGATTTGCATGGAGGCTCCGCCGCTCAGAACTTGAAGCGCGACGGCTCGATCGCGTTGACCAAGTGGTCGATGTACGTTTCGAACACGTCGGCGACGCGGTACTGCTTGTCGTCGATGCGCGTGATGATCTGCGCCTTCATCACCGGACGGCCGCCGACGAACGCCGACAGGCGGCCGCCGATCTTCAGCTGCTCGAGCATTTCCTGCGGCACGACCGGCAGGCCGCCCGCGACGCAGATCACGTCGTACGGCGCCTTCGCGGCCCAGCCGCGCGAACCGTCGCCGAGCACGACTTCGGCGTTGGTCACGCCGTCGTTGCGCAGGTTGTCTTCCGCGAACTTCGCGATCGTCGGATCGATCTCGACGGCCGTCACGTGCTGCGCGCGATGCGCGAACAGCGCAGCCAGGTAGCCCGAGCCCGCGCCGATCACGAGCACGTTTTCGTGCTTCTTGACCGTCAGTTCCTGCAGCACGCGTGCTTCGACGCGCGGGAACAGCATCTTGCTGGCGCCGCCGGGCAGCGGCAGTTCGAGATCGGCGAACGCGAGATCGCGGTATTCGGCCGGCACGTAGTTTTCACGCTTGACGATCGACAGCAGGCCCAGGACATCCAGATCCAGCACGTCCCACGGACGGATCTGCTGTTCGATCATGTTGAAACGCGCGTTTTCGATATTCATGGTGTGGTCACGCAGCCTGGTGGGCCATCAGCGGGGATAGAGAAACTTCGTGATTGTACCAAACGGCACGGCCGCGAAGCCTTCAGGCGGCCTGCAACAGACCTTTACCCCTTGCTCTTCTTGATCTGCGCCTCGAACGCAAGGTCGAGCTTGCTCGCCTTGCGCGGTTTTTTGGGGCCGAATTCGTCGACGAACTTGACGAATTCGTCGGGCGGCAGCGGCTCGCAGCGCTTCTCGGCGGTGCCGCCCGAGCGGTCGACGAGATAGAACAGGCCGCCCGCCATCGCGACGGCCGCGAAGTGCGGGTTGCCGGAGCGGGTCTTCAGGCGTTCGACCGCGTGGGTCGCTTTGGTGGTGCGCATCTTGGGGGGCTGGCGAAGCGGATGTAAGCCTCACACTCTATCAAACCGGCCGACCGCGTGCGGCCCGCGACCGCCCCTTGCCGTGCGAACCGGCCTCAAACCGTGCGCGAGTAGCGCTGCCGCGGCGTCTGGCCGAGGTACGCGTCGAACGCCATCGCGATGTTGCGCACGACCATCCGGCCGGCCGGATGGATCGTCAGCCGGTCGCCTGCGATCGTCAGCAGCCCGTCGCGCTCGAACGGGCGCAGCGCGTCGAGCTCGCGTGCGAAATGATCGGCGAAGCGGATGCCGTGCGCGGCCTCGACATGCGAGAACGGCAGTGCGAGGTTGCACATCAGTTGCGTGATCACGTCGCGGCGCAGCCGGTCGTCCGGCGTGAGCCGTACGCCGCGCGCGATCGGCAGCCGGCCCGCGTCGAGCGCGGCGCCGTACGCGGGCAGGTCCTTCGCGTTTTGCGCGTAGACGTCGCCGACCTTGCCGATCGACGACACGCCGAAGCCGAGCAGGTCGGTATCCGCGCGCGTGCTGTAGCCCTGGAAATTGCGCTGCAGCGTGCCGTTGCGCTGCGCGCGCACGAGCTCGTCGGACGGCCGCGCGAAGTGGTCCATCCCGATGTACACGTAGCCGGCCGACGTCAGCATGTCGATCGCGAGGCCGAGCAGCGCGATGCGCGTTTCCGGCGGCGGCAGCGCCGCATCGTCGATCTGTCGCTGCATCTTGAACAGGTGCGGCATGTGCGCGTAGCCGAACACCGACAGGCGATCGGGCGCGAGTTCGATGATCGTCTCGAGCGTGCTCGCGAACACCGCGACCGTCTGGTGCGGCAGCCCGTAGATCAGGTCGACGCTCACCGAATGGAAGCCCGTCGCGCGCGCGGCGCCGAGCAGGTCGGCGGTCATCGAGAGCGGCTGGATGCGGTTGATCGCCTGCTGCACGGCCGGGTCGAAATCCTGCACGCCGAGACTCAGCCGGTTGAAGCCGATCGTGCGCAGGTGGACGAGCGTCGCCGGCGTGACCGTGCGCGGGTCGATCTCGATCGAGAACTCGGCGTCGGCGTCCTGCGCGAGCGCGAAATGCTCGCGCGTGGCCGCCATCAGCTCGGCCGTTTCGTCGTCGGACAGGAAGGTCGGCGTGCCGCCGCCCCAGTGCAGTTGCGTGACGGGGCGGGACGGATCGAACAGCGCGGCCTGCAGCGCCATCTCGCGCTTGAGCTGGTCGAGATACGGGCGCGCGCGGCGGCGGTTGTTGGTCGCGATCTTGTTGCAGCCGCAGTAGAAGCACGCGGTGTTGCAGAACGGGATATGGAAGTACAGCGACAGGTCGCTCGACGACGCGCCGGGGTCGCCCGCCGCGCGGACGTAGTCGGCCGGATCGAAATCGTCGCGGAATTGCAGTGCGGTAGGGTACGACGTATAGCGCGGCCCGTTCGCGCCGTATTTCGTGAGCAAATCGGGACGGAACATCGTGTCGGCAGAACCAGAATGCATGACGGTCTCGCGCTTTTTTAGATGCTTTCGAGTATATGAACGCGCGATCGGGCCGCATTGTGTAATAACGTCGCAGCCGGCGATGGCACAATGCGGGGTGGGGCTGCCGGACGCCGCGTCCGGTTGCCGCACCGTTTTTCGTTGTTCGTCGAGAGAGCCGAGTGTCCGTCGAAATGCCTGTCCGCCCGGTGCCCGCCGAAACCCCGCCGCCGCATGCGTGCCGCGAGGGCTGCGGCGCGTGCTGNATNGCCCCGTCGATTTCCAGCCCGATTCCGGGCATGCCCGACGGCAAGCCGGCCGGCGTNCGCTGCGTGCAGCTCGGCGACGACCTGCGCTGCATGATCTTNGGNCGGCCCGAGCGCCCCGCGTGCTGCTCCGGGCTGCAGCCGTCCGCCGACATGTGCGGCGCGTCGCGCGANGACGCGCTCGCGTGGCTCACGCGCCTCGAGGCCGCGACGCGGCCGGCGCATCCAGGAGAGAAATCAGCATGACCGTCCCTCGCGCGCCCGGCCGGCGCCGTTTTCTCGCTGCCGCTGTCGGCGCCGTCGGCGTGTGCGTATCGCTTGCCGCGTGCGCGTCGACGTTCCCGTTCATCCCCGATCACTACACGTTCTCGCGCGGCGACGTGCAGAAGGCCGTCGCGCGCAAGTTCCCTTACCAGAAGACGGTCGCGCAGGTCGTCGACGTGTCGCTCGCGAACCCGGCCGTCAACCTGCTGCCCGACCAGAACCGCATCGCCGTGCAGCTCGACGCGAATTTCGCGAGCCCGTTCCTGCGCGGGCCCGTCAGCGGCAAGTTCACCGTGTCGGGCCAGCTCGCGTATGACGCGCCGAGCCGCTCGGTCGTGCTGAAGGCGCCGGCCGTCGACAGCCTCGTGCTGGACGGCGACGCGCAGATGTACGCGCAGCAGGTCGGCGCCGCCGCCGGGTTGCTCGCGACGCAGTTGCTGACCAACTACCCGATCTACACGTTCAAGCCGGAACAACTGCAATTTGCCGGGGTGAACTACGAACCCGGTACAATTACGATCCTTACAAACGGCATACGCGTGGCGATCGTCGAAAAGTGACGACGGGGCGCGCACGGCCGGGCGGGCCGCGCGCGCAAGAGTGGCCTTTTCTTTCGACCATTTCGGAGTTGGGCCACGGATGGACTGGATCCTGATCTGCAAGGCATTGATCCTCGGCGTCGTCGAGGGGCTGACGGAATTCCTGCCGGTGTCGAGCACCGGTCACCTGATCGTCGCGGGCAGCTTCCTGAATTTCAACGATTCGCACGCGAAGACGTTCGACGTCGTGATCCAGTTCGGCGCGATCCTCGCGGTCTGCTGGGAATACCGGCAGCGGATCGTGTCCGTCGTGTCNGGGNTGCCGAGCCGGCCCGATGCGCAACGCTTCACGCTGAACGTCGTGATCGCGACGATTCCCGCGATCGCGCTCGGTCTCCTGTTCGAGAAGAAGATCAAGGCCGTGCTGTTCTCGCCGGTCCCGGTCGCATTCGCGCTCGTCGTGGGCGGCGCGATCATCCTGTGGGCCGAGGCGCGGCAGCGCGAACGCAGCGAGCCGCCGCGCGTGATGTCGGTCGATGAGCTGACGCCGCTCGACGCGCTCAAGGTCGGGATCGCGCAGTGCTTCGCGCTGGTGCCCGGCATGTCGCGCTCGGGCTCGACGATCATCGGCGGGATGCTGTTCGGTCTCGACCGCCGCGTGGCCACCGAATTCTCGTTCTTTCTCGCGATTCCGATCATCTTCGGCGCGACGCTCTATGAAACCGTGAAGGACTGGCAGGCGTTCACCGTCGATTCGCTCGGGCTGTTCGCGCTCGGGCTCGTCGCGGCGTTCGTCAGTGCGTTCGTGTGCGTGCGCTGGCTGCTGCGCTATGTCGCGACGCACGATTTCACGGTGTTCGCGTGGTATCGGATCGCGTTCGGGTTGTTCGTGCTGCTGGTCGGTTACAGCGGGTGGCTGAACTGGGCGTGAGGTTGGCGAGCGGTCGATGCGCCGCTCCATGAAAAAAGCCCGACCGGCGTGAGATGCCGGTCGGGCTTTCTTTATTCTGCGCGGGGCGGGGGCGCGCTTAGTCTGCTCGCTTGCGGAACACCAGGTCCCACACGCCGTGGCCGAGTCGCAACCCGCGCCGTTCGAATTTCGTCACCGGGCGGTAGTCCGGGCGCGGTGCGTAATCGGCAGCGGTGTTTTCGAGCGTCGGTTCCGCGCNGAGCACTTCCAGCATCTGNTCCGCGTAGTTCTGCCAGTCGGTCGCGCAGTGCAGGTACGCGCCGGGCTTCAGGCGCGACGCGAGATGCGCGACGAGCGGCGNCTGGATCAGCCGGCGCTTGTGGTGACGCGCCTTGTGCCACGGATCGGGGAAGAAGATGTGCACGCCGTCGAGGCTTGCCGGCGCGATCATGTGCTCGAGCACCTCGACCGCGTCGTGCTGGATGATGCGGATGTTCGACAGTTCCTGCTCGCCGATCAGCTTCAGCAGCGCGCCGACGCCCGGCTCGTGCACCTCGACGCCGAGGAANTCGTCACNCGGGCGGTGCGCGGCGATTTCCGCGGTCGACGCGCCCATCCCGAAACCGATCTCGAGGATGCGCGGNGCGCTGCGGCCGAAGATCGCGTCCCAGTCGGGCATCTCCGGCGCATACGGGACCACGAAGCGCGGGCCGAATTCGTCGAGNGCGCGGCGCTGGCCGGTCGACACGCGGCCGGCACGCGTCACGAAGCTGCGGATGCGGCGGTGGTGCAGCGGGTTGACTTCGTCGGCGCCTTCGCCAGCTTGGTCGGCTTCGTCGGGAATGGCGTCGTCGTGCGGCGGCAGGCCGGCTTCGTTCGGATCGTCGTGCATCATCGGTACAGAGAAAGGCTCGGTTCGGGCGAGGACCCGTTGCGCAGCAGTGCTGCCGGGCGATTCGGCGCATGGTACAAAAAAGCCGCCTTCGACGAGGCGGCTCATGCGCAGGCTGTTGTGCAGCCGGAAAGTGGAGCGGGCGATGGGAATCGAACCCACGTCATCAGCTTGGGAAGCTGAGGTAATGGCCATTATACGACGCCCGCAGAACGCACGATTGTACACGGCTATCTATAGCAGTGGCAAGTGTGGAAGTTTGGCCGCAGACGTTGCGCGATCACGGAGTGATGTCAGCACTGGTAGAGGGGGCCCGGGGGCGGTTGGGAGCTGGTCGCGAAGCGCTTCTCTCCTTAATGTCACCGACTTTTATCGCGTTCGGTCGGGTAGTGTGTCGATTGGGCGGTGTACTGCTCAGCGGTCCTACTTCTCTGAGCGATGGCCGCAACATCTGGATGTAGAGCCTCGGTGGGGCTGTGCGGATGTCGCCGCTGAGATAGATGTGTTACATGCAGACCGAAACGCGCGTGATCTGATCGGTTTATGGAGAGTGGTAGGCCCGCGTGATCACATCGTTTATCATCGGTATTTCCTAGTGATTCGAAACCTTCGTCTTAGTCGAACTGAAAGCGCTTCGGTCCAGGTGCTGTACCTTTAGTGAAGAATTCCCTTGAACCCCCTCAGAAGCGGTCACCAAATGGCAAGCATTAAGCAAGACCTTACAAATCGCAACGAGAGCGTCGAGCGTGTTTACGGATTTAATGCGGAAAGTAGATTTCTGGTAAATCGACGATATCAACGAAAGCTTGTCTGGTCCATAGATGAGAAGCGTGCATTCATCGATTCTTTACGCCAAGCGTTTCCTGTGCCGTTGATCTTGCTGGCGGATGTGGAGCATGAAGGAGAGGATCGCTTTGAAATTATCGACGGGATGCAACGACTTAATGCGATCGTTTCCTTCATAGAAGGGGAGTTCGATCTCGATGGGGCGTATTTTGATTTGCAGGCTATGGCCCAAACGAAGCTTCTCCTTGATGAGGGGCGGTTGATTCAAAAGACTCCGATTCTTGATCGAGCAATCTGCGTCAAGATTGTTGGCTATAGCTTGCCGCTCACTGTATATCCGGCTACTGCTTATACGCAGATTGATGAGATTTTTCGTAGAATCAACGCTTACGGAAAGCATCTGTCGAGACAGGAGCTTCGTGTTGCGGGTGTCACAAACTCGTTCGCTCAACTGGTGCGAAATCTTGCTGCGCGAGTTAGAGGCGACGTGTCTGCTAGCGACAAACTGTATTTGTCTGCAATGAAGCAAATAAGTATCACCAGCAAAGAATTGCCTTATGGTTTGAATGTCGATACTCTGTTCTGGGTTCAGAACAATATTCTCACTCGAGAGTACATTCGTCAGTCGCGAGATGAGGAACTAATCGCGGACATGCTCGGCTATATCCTTCTAACGCCGAAAGTATCCTCCAGCGCGGAAATTATCGACGAGTTTTTTGGTTATTCGCCAAATGGTGCAAAGCAGGCTCGGAGAGACGAGATTGAGGTCGCTGTTAATAAGGTTGGTAGCGATGTTCTGATTATGCAGTATATGACGGTTCATGATGTCTTTCGCGATATCGTGAAGGCATCAAAAAAGCGTTTTAACGAATTGATGTTTGCGGACGCGGGCTTGCGCGTGCCTCGCTATTTTCAGAGTGTGTTTTTGGCTCTTTGGGAGCTGATGATTAACGAGCAGTTGGTCATCAGGGATGTTAATAAGGCCGCCAAAGCGCTGGATGGTGCGGGTGAGAATATTTCAATCGGTGGCGGCGGTGGGCGATTCAGTGCGGACGATCGAGAAAAGAACATCACGGTGGTAAAGGGGCTTCTTCAAAAATCATTCTCCAAGAGAAGGCAAAACGATCCTGCATTGTCGTCGTGGACAACAGAATTCGAGAATATTCTGATGCAGTCGTACACCGAGCAAACGCTCTATGATTTTAAGCAGGGATTCATGCTGTTGGACGGCTCGGCGAAATTCGATGAACCTCTCTTTGAAAAAGTGTTCAAAACACTTGCGGCAATGGCCAATCAGGGACCAGGGGCAGTAGGGTACGTAATTGTTGGTGTGGCTGACGACGCCAAGACGGCAGCGAGAATCAAGGATTTATATGGAATAGGGGCAATAGAGTATCAACGATTCCTGATCACAGGCATTGATCACGAAGCTGCTGGGCTTCCGAAGAAGTTGGATTCCTATTTTCATGGAATAATGCAGCGACTCGCTGCAAGTCAGATGAGTGAGTGGGCGCGTGCTCAGATAGCTCGAGATGTAAGACTGATTTCGTACTTTGGTCGATCCCTTGTGATTTTTAAAGTAGAAGCGGGCCATGAACCTTGCGATTTTAACGGTAAATACTACGAAAGACACGGGGCGAACGTATCCGAAATTAAGCAACCAGGTTACGCTGCACTGTTTCGGCGTTTCTTGAGCGCGAAAGCTTAGCGAGATGGCGTAGTTAGGTGGAAAATTGATTGTTGCGTTTTCGTGGGGATTTTTTCCTCGATAATCGTATTTGAGCAATGGCGCGCCAGTTACCTGGCTACGGAGAGTTACTTTGAAGTCGGCTGCATGCTCTCCGTTACCCGAAAGGCCGATCCGCTAGTCGTCTATACGACAGGAATGCGATCTCGACTATACTGTCGCGTTTTCGGTCCTGATGTTAGTCCTACCACGTTTCTGTTGTTGTTCCGAAACAAAGGCCTCGCATGGAAAACTGGACGATCGGCATCCTGCTCGGCATGGCCACGATTCTCGTACACATCGCGGGGATGGCCGGCGTGGCGGTCGTCGCGCTGTTCTTCTCGATCGACACGATGTCGACGCTCGGCGCAGCGGGCGTCGTTCCCGCCGCGAACTGGCGGATGCTCGGTGGAATCGAAGCGTCGTGCGGTGTGCTGCTGTTCGGCATGTCGACTGTGTTCATCTTCGCCGTGATCCAGGCCGATTTCTCGGCGATCACACTGCGGCTGCGGCGCGATTGCCCGTCGCGGTAGCGTACGCCTGCAACCCGCGGCGACAGCGCCTATGATGCAGCGTTCCGGCTGCATCGCGTACCTCGTTCGCCGACGCCGGTCGCAACCCTCGGAACCCCGACCATGCGCATCACCGCGATCCATGAACGCGCGATTCCCGTATCCCGCTATGCCGATCCGGCGATCCCGTCCGGCGGCCTGACCACGAGCGTCGTCGCGGTCGTCACCGATGTCGTGCGCGACGGCCGCCCGGTGACGGGCTACGGCTACGCATCGATCGGCCGCTTTGCGCAGGGCGGCCTGATCCGCGAACGGTTCGCGCCGCGCCTGCTGGCTGCCGCCGACTCACTCGCCGACGAAGCCGGCACGAACCTCGACCCATTCCGCGCCTGGCGCGCGATGATGGCCGGCGAGAAGCCGGGCGGACACGGCGAACGCTGCGTCGCGGTCGGCACGCTGGACATGGCGATCTGGGACGCGGCCGCGAAGATCGCCGGCTTGCCGCTGCACCGCTTTCTCGCCGAGCGCCTCCAACGCACGGCGGCGCCGCGCGTGCGCGTGTACGCGGGCGGCGGCTACCGCTACCCGCATGACGACCTCGCGCGCCTGTCGGACGAGATGCGCCGGATCGTCGACCTCGGCTACACGCACGCGAAGATCAAGATCGGCGGTGCGGATTTCGATCAGGACCGGCGCCGCATCGAAGCCGCGGCCGCGCAGCTGGCAGGCCCTTCGCATCTCGCGGTCGACGCGATGAACACGTACGACGCGACGACCGTCGACCGGGCCGTCGACATGCTCGCGCCGTTCGATCTGTGGTGGTTCGAGGACATCTGCGATCCGCTCGACCTGCCGCTCCAGGCAGACGTCGCCGCGCGGTACGCACCGTCAATCGCGGCAGGCGAAGCGCTGTTTTCGCTCGCGGAAGCGAAGCTGCTCGACCGCTACGGCGGCTTGCGTGCCGACCGCGACGTGCTGGTGTTCGATCCCGTGCACAGCTACGGGCTGCCGGGCTATCTGCAGATCGTCGATCACTTCGTGTCGCGCGGCTGGCGGCGCGACGCGTTCTGGCCGCACGGCGGCCATCTGTTCTCGTTGCATGTCGTCGCGGCGCTCGGGCTCGGCGGCGCGGAAGTCAGCCCGTTCGCATTCGAACCCTTCAGCGGACTCGCCGATGGNGAAATCGTCGACGCGGGATACGCNCGCGTGCCGCAGGCGCNGGGTATCGGATTCGAGCTGCATGCCCACGCGCACGACGCNTTCCGCGCGATATCGGTATCGGGCCGCTGACGCCTAAAGCGCGTCGATCGCGAAACGCACCGCGAAGCCGAGCATCATCACCGCGACGAAGCCATCAAGCACGCGCCACGCGAGCGTACGGGCGAACCACGCACGGCACGCGCGTGCGCCATAGACGAGCATCAGGAACCACGCCAGCGACGCAGTCATCGCGCCGATCGCAAACGGCGCGCGGGCAGACGGCGCGTGGCTCACGATCACGGTCCCGAGCAGCAGAACCGTATCGATCCATGCATACGGATTGAGCAGCGAAACCGCGGCGGTCGCGAGCAGCGTGCGCGACCGCGTGGGTTCGCTAGCGACGCGTGAGCCATCTACATGCTCAGGCTCCCGTCCGACGATCACCGAGCGCAGCGCGAGCAGGCCGTAGCCGGCGAGATACGCGATACCGGCCCACAGCGCGGCCGNCACCACGGCGGCATGGCGCGACAGCAATGCCGACAGCCCGTGCGCGCCGAGCACGATCAGCAATGCGTCGCTGCCNGCGCAGACGAGNGCGATGGAGAGCAGGTGAGGGCTCGAAAGCGAGCGCTTGATGACGAAGGCGTCCTTGGGNCCGACCGACGTGAACAGGCCGGCGCCAAGCAGCAGGCCTTCGAGGAAGGCGGAGGTGTCGAGCACGAGCGGGCCGACAACCTCTTAAGCTGAACCGGAGATGGTTAGGATGGCGCTACGTTAAGGGGTGCCGGCGGCCATTGTCAATGCCCGGCGGCCGCCCATTCCGGCCGCTGCCCGAGCGTATCGAACAGCCGGACGATTTCGGCCTTCACCTTCTGCACCGCGTTGCTGACCAGCGCGGTGTCGTGCCAGCACAGCGACAGGTCGCGCGCGAACAGCCGGTGCGCGACCGTCGACAGCTTGAGCTTGCGCTCCGCGATCTCGACGTGCGCGGCGGTCCACGGCAGGATCGTCACGCCGAGCTGCGCCATCACGGCCGCGAACAGCAGCCCGGTCGAACTCGCCTCGAAGCTGATCTCGTACGACAGCCCGGCCTCGCGCATCGCCCAGTCGACGCGGTTGCGGATCGTATTCGGCGCGCTCGGCAGCACGAGCGGCATCCGCGCGATCGCGTCGAGCGGCACGGGTGCGTCCGGCACCGGAAAGCCGGGCCACGTGATCAGGTACAGCGTTTCAGTCAGCAGCCGGTGGATCGCGATCCCGCGCGTGTCGACCGCATCGACGACGATCGCGAGATCGAGCCGCGCGCGTTCGAGCAGCGTGTCGAGGTCGGCGCTCGGCGCTTCGATCAGCTCCAGCATGATGCCCGGATAGCGGTCGCGTACCGCGCGGGCGAGCGGAATGGCCAGCACGCGCGCGGTGCTCGACGGCATGCCGACGGTCACGCGGCCCTGCGGCGTGTCGGCGTCGCGGCGCAGCAGCTCGCGCGTGCCGTCGGCCTGGCGCAGCAACTCGAGCGCGTGCCGGTACAGCGTGCGGCCGGCGGCGGTCGGCGCGACGCCGCGCACGCTTCGTTCGAGCAGTTGCATCCCGAGATCCTGCTCGAGATTGCGCATCTGCTGGCTCACCGCCGGCTGCGCGACGTGCAGCGCCTCGCTCGCGTGCGTGACGTTGCCGCATTCGACGACCTTCACGAAATAGCGCAACTGCCTCAAGTCCATCGCCGCCGTCTCCGATTCAAGCCCGAATCACGCCCGATTCGAGCCATAAGCCAATCCGATCGAGCGAGATGAATATCATATTTTTCAGCGATCGATAGCGTTTCTATACTCGTCTCACAAAAGAGCCCGACTGCCGGCCATTCCGGACCGACGCGGCGCAAGAGCCGGCCCCCGCCGGCAAGGAGACGAAGATGTTCAAGGCGATCGACGCGCCGGCGGCCGGCGCGAAGCCGCGGCGCACGCCGCTCACGCGCGAGCAGGTGAAGGGTTTCTGGGCCGTGTACGCGGGCTGGGTGCTCGACGGCGTGGATTCGGTGATCTACGCGCTCGTGCTGATTCCCGCGCTGACGGAATTGCTGCCGGCGTCCGGCATCGCGGCGACGCCCGCGAATCTGGGGATGTACGGCTCGATCCTGTTCGCGCTGTTCCTGATCGGCTGGGGGCTGTCGTTCATCTGGGGGCCGCTCGCCGATCGCTTCGGCCGCGTGCGCACGCTCGCGGCGAGCATCCTGATCTATTCGGTGTTCACCGGCGCGGCCGCGTTCGTGCACGACGTGTGGGCGCTGGCCGCGTGCCGGCTGATCGCCGGGATCGGCGTCGGCGGCGAATGGGCGCTCGCCGGTACCTACGTCGCTGAGAGCTGGCCGGAAGACCGCCGCAAGATGGGCGCCGGCTACCTGCAGACGGGCTACTACTTCGGCTTCTTCATCGCGGCCTGCCTGAACTACACGATCGGCGCGACCTACGGCTGGCGCGCGATGTTCCTGTGCGGGCTGGCGCCCGCGCTGCTCGCGGTGTTCACGGTGATGCGCGTGAAGGAGCCGGGGCAGTGGCGGCGGCACGACGCGCGCGACGGCGACGTGGCTGACGCGCGGCGCGCGCATCCGCTGCGCGAGATCTTCGCGCCGGCGTTCCGGCGCCGCACGCTGACGAGCGCGAGCCTCGTCGGCGTTGCGATCGTCGGGCTGTGGGCCGGCTCCGTCTACGAGGCGAGCGCGGTCACCACGCTGGCGGCGCGTGCGGGCATCGATCACGTCGGCGCGCTGCGGCTTGCGTCGATCGGCGCGGCGATCCTGTCGTGCGCGACGATTTCCGGCTGCCTGGTGGCGCCGTGGCTGTCGGAACGGCTTGGCCGGCGTACCGCGCTCGGCGTGTATTTCGCGGGGATGGCCGGCTCGATCGTGTTCGCGTTCGGCTGGGCGTTCTACCAGCCGAACGGGCTCGCCGCGTTCATGGTGTCGCTCGCGTTCCTCGGCTTCTTCGGCGGCAACTTCGCGATCTTCTCGCTGTGGTTGCCCGAGCAATATCCGACGCGCGTGCGGGCCACCGCATTTGCGTTCAACGCGTCGGTCGGCCGCTTCATCGGCGCGGGCGTGAACTTTCTGCTCGGTGCCGCGATTCACGGTTATGGATCGCTCGGCGTGCCGGTCGCATGGACCGCGGCCGTGTTCGGGCTCGGCGTCCTGATTCTGCCGTTCGCGGTCGAGACGCGGCACCAGACGCTGCCCGAATGAGCGAAATGCCGCAGTCGTTCGGAAACAAGACGAGACATACCCATCAATATCAGGAGTCCGGAATGCAGGCATTAACAGGAATCAAGGTCGTCGATCTGAGTCGCGCGCTGTCGGGGCCGTTCTGCTCGATGGTACTCGCGGATCTCGGCGCCGACGTGATCAAGGTCGAATCGGGGCCGCACGGCGACATGAGCCGCGCGTGGGGGCCGTTCGATCGCGGCGTGAGCACGTACTACCTGTCCTGCAACCGCAACAAGCGCGGCATCTGCGTGGACTTCCGGCAGCCGGCCGGCCTCGACGTCGTGCGGCGCCTGATCGCGCAGGCCGACGTCGTGATCGAGAATTTCAAGGCGGGCACGATGGACGCGATGGGGCTCGGCTATGCTGAGCTCAGCGCGCGCGACCCGCGGCTCGTGATGGGCAGCGTCACCGCGTTCGGCCCGCGCGGCCCGCTGCGCGACTGGCCGGGCTTCGACCAGATCGCGCAGGGCTATGCGGGGCTGATGAGCCTCACCGGTTTCCCGGACGGCGAGCCGACCCGCACGGGCACCGCGATCGGCGATCTCAGCTCGGGGATGTGGGTCGCGACCGGCGTGATGGCCGCGCTGTTCGAGCGCGAGCGCACCGGGCGCGGCCAGCATGTCGGCACGTCGCTGCTCGAAAGCCTCGTTGCGCTGTTGAGCGTGCATGGGCAACGCTACCTGAGCCTCGGCGACGTGCCGCGCCGTACCGGCAATGCGCATGCGGTGATCGCGCCGTACGGCGTGTTCGAGACGGCCGACGGCCCGCTCAACCTCGCGCCGATCACGACCGACATGTGGCTGCGGCTGTGCCAGTTGCTGGATCTGCCCGCGCTGCCCAACGATCCGCGCTTCGCGACCAACGATGCGCGGGTCGCGCATCGCGATGAACTCAAGGCGCTGCTCGAAAGCCGGTTGCGCACGCGCGGCAAGCGCGAATGGACGCAACGTTTCGTCGAGGCCGGGCTGCCGGCCGGCCCGATTCATACGCTCGACGAAGTGTTCGACGATCCGCAGCTCGCGCATTGCGGGCTCGTCGAGCCGGTCGCGCATCCGACGCTCGGTACGCTGCGCCAGGTCGTCACGCCGCTCGGCGGGATGGGCGACGACGTGCCGGCGCCGCGCACCCGCCATGCGCCGCCGCTGCTCGGCGAGCATACGGTCGATGTGCTGCGCGAAGCCGGCTACGGCGACGACGCGATCGA
>Ga0058696_1000207_pt1 | contig 25787 bp, 23 predicted proteins | sample AgamicMgSfrz_FD_55077 | JGI IMG/M metagenome (GOLD analysis project Ga0058696, IMG submission 55077) | Agave microbial communities from Guanajuato, Mexico - Mg.Sf.rz | ecosystem: Host-associated > Plants > Phyllosphere > Phylloplane/Leaf | place: Guanajuato, Mexico | collected 2012-05-30 | reverse complement strand
GATGTAACCTATATGTCAGAGAAATTATTTTCCCCCTACCAGTTCAAGGGGCTTCAACTAAATAACCGTGTAGTTATGGCGCCGATGTGCCAGTATTCCGTNACAGCCAAGGACGGCATCCCGAACGATTGGCATCAGGTTCACTATGTAAGCCGTGCGGTTGGGGGTACAGGTCTGATCGTTATCGAAATGACAGATGTTGAACCGGATGGCCGCATTACTGATAACGACCTGGGTATCTGGTCTGACGAGCATATCCCGGCTTTTGCCAAACTGGTGGATGGCATGCATGCTCACGGCTCCAAAGTTGCGATTCAAATCGCACATGCGGGACGAAAAGCAGAGGATGCAGAGCAGCCGGTAGCTCCATCCGTGGTCACTTTCCCTGGGGAAGACTACAGGGAGCCTCGTGCATTAACTACCGAAGAAGTAGGAGCGATGGTGCAGAAGTTTGCGGACGGTGTTCGCCGCGCAGTGCAGGCTGGAGTGGATGCCATTGAGCTGCACGGAGCCCACGGATACCTCATTCACCAATTCCATTCGAAGCTGATGAACCATCGNGAAGATGTATACGGACAGGACTTGGCTCGATTCGGCGTTGAGATTATTCATGCGGTGAAAAAGGAAATGCCGGAAGATATGCCGCTTATCATGCGCATTTCCGCAGTTGAATACGCTGATGGCGGCTACGATATTGAGCACACACTGGATGTGGCTCGTGCCTATCAGGCAGCAGGTGTGGACATCTTCCACATCAGCTCTGGTGGCGAAGGACCTGCCGGACAACGGAAACCGGGTAACTACCCAGGTTATCAAGTTCCGTTTGCCCGTCGTTTCCGCGAAGAACTGAACGTTCCGGTGATTGCTGTAGGGCTGCTGGATGATTCGGCTCTGGCTCAAGCGGTTATTGGCAACGGCGATGCCGATCTCGTTGCAGTCGGTAGAGGCATGCTGCGTGATCCGTACTGGGCTAACCATGCAGCATTGGCACTCGGTGTCAGCAAAGATAAAGCAGCGATTGCGGAGCAATATTCCCGCGGTTATTAATAACTAAACTATATATGAGTTCGTGAGACGGGCCGCGGCTAAGGTGAACCTTATGCTGCGGCCTGATTTTGCATGGCGGAGAGCGGCATAAGGTTGGAATTCCAGAGTTCAGAGCAGACTAAGACGGGAGTTACACATCTTTTATATATGCGTTCCAATGATGAGGTTCGTTTAAGAGGAGATACAATGCTAGATTCAGTTGTTAAATGAACTCATTTGACACCTATCTTCTTATCCCGAACAATGAGTAATATCTATTTAAGGAGGCGATGGTTATGACATCATCATCGAGCGCACTGCCGGATATCCGGCAGCAATTGGTACTTCATGCTCCGCTAGAGAAAGTATGGGAGACTGTCTCAACGGCAGAAGGCATGGAGACCTGGTTTATGCCAAGCAATCTGGAGCCGGTGGAAGGACATGAATTCGTGCTGGAGGCTGGNCCTTTTGGCAAATCACCGTGCCGGGTAACGGAGGTNCAGCCGCTTCACAAGTTATCCTTTCAATGGGGCAAGGATTGGACCCTNACCTTCGAACTGGATGAACAGCCGGAAGGCACNGCATTTACATTGATTCACAGCGGCTGGGATGCGGATAAACTGACCGAATTCGGACAGGCGCATGCCATTGTGCGCGAGCGGATGGAACAGGGCTGGACAGGCATCGTGCAGAAACTGGCGCAGGTTGTCAGCCAATAAGAGAAGATTGTCAGTTGCGATCAGGGTCATATCCTGGTTGAACAGCTGGCAGTCTTTTTTTTTGTTTGCGGAGCTTTTACGAAGAGGAGCGCAATAGAATAAACAGGTTTATAAAATGTGGTTCTTTTTAGTTTCCTTCTATTTCCGTCGGCAGCAGAAACGTGTAACATGGATTATGAAGATAAAACGACAAAAAATGACGTCTATCGTCACGGGTCGGAAGGATTTCATAGATGAAAAAACACTGGATTATGCTGACGATTAGTTTCGTTTGTATTGTTGTCTTTCCGGTTGGGTGGATTGTGCAGAGTATTTTAGCTGAGCGCGGGAATCCGGTAGTTAAACAAGGCGTAATCGATTTGACCACATGGGATTTCACTAAAAAGGGTGCAGCCACATTGGANGGAANCTGGGANTTCTATCCGAACCAATTACTGACCCCCGTTGATTTCGAGGCGGATGTGTCCGGGCGCAAGCCACTAGNTCCAGCTGCAGCTATTCAAGTNCCGGCAAGATGGAATAAGACAATGGGTAAAGCCCATGGATACGGAACATACCACCTTCGGGTCAAACTCAGGCCCAGCACCGAGAAGAATGATTATGGCATTCGTACACAGAATATTCGTATGGCCCACCGTATTTTTATAGATGGCAAAGAGATCGGAGGCAAAGGACTGCCTGGCGAAACAAGGGATACGGACATCCAGTACAACCTGCCGTTCACCGGGTTTACATCGATTGAGGGAGACCGTGCAGATATTATCATTCAAGTTTCCAACTATACATACTCCTCCGGGGGAATCGTAGCTTCACTGTTATTTGGAGATGAACATAGCATCCTGTACAGCCAGCAGTGGGACTGGCTCAAGGATCTGATGACCCTCTTCGGATTTATCCTCCCTGCTGCGTTTTTCCTGCTGCTGTTCAGGCTGCGCCGGAGCGAGAAGGAACTTCGTTACCTGGGCTTATTCAGTCTCTCCGGTGCCATGTATGCACTGACGCATGGGGAGAAACTGTTGGGCACCTTTGTACCGTTTCTACCGAATACTGAAATTCTAAGGCTTCAATTAATAAGTTCAGCACTGGCCTATTACTATTTGCTTCGCTATATGGATGCGCTTGTTCCGGGTGCAATTCACAAATGGTACGTACGCCTGGGAATTACGCTGGTGATTCTGCAATGCACTATCGGCCTTACCTTGTCTCCGGTACTATTCTCGCAACTGGAGCCTCTAATGCTGATGGTGTCGCTTAGCGTCATGGTATACACTCTTCGAGCGATGTTTTATTGGTTGAAAAAGAGGCCCAATGACAGCCATTACGTGCTGATCAGCATGATGAGCATTCTAATGGTCGTTATTCTGTATACCATCGGCGCATTCACGACGCGGGATACTGCGTTTCTCGCCCTGTATGAGCTATTGTTATTTGTCTTTGCACAGATGATTCTTACGGCGATCCGGTTCGCGCAGTCCTTCCGTGAAGTTGAGGCGTTATCCGAGCGCTTGCTCGTGATCGATAACCTGAAGGATGAATTCATGGCGAATACGTCGCATGAGCTGAGAACCCCGCTGCACGGCATCATCAATATTGCCCAGTCCATGCTGGAAGGTGCGGCAGGGGCTGTGACGCCGAAGCAGGCCAGAAACCTGTCCATGATCACGTCTACCGGTAAGAGGCTTTCACTGCTGGTCAATGACATTCTGGATTTCTCCAAGCTCAAGAATAGTGAGATCAAGCTGAAGCGGGAGGCGGTGGATCTGGAATCTGTTGCCCGTACAGTGGTTGAAGTTTCGGGGTTTACCTTCGGGGAGAAGCCCATTGTGTTAATTCAGGACTGGCCTCCTTCCCTGCCGCTTGTTGAAGCAGATGAGGATCGGTTACGGCAGATTTTATATAATCTGATCGGCAATGCATACAAGTACACGCAGCAAGGCGAAATACGGCTATATGCCAGTGTGCAGGGGGATCAAGTCCGAATGTCTGTGGCGGATACCGGGGTTGGAATTGCTCCGGAGAAGCTGGAGGATATATTCCAATCCTATGAACAGGAGAATGGTACCAGTGAGAGAATTAGCGGCGGGACAGGACTTGGTCTCAGTATTACGCGTAAACTCGTAGAGCTGGGCGGAGGAACGATCTGGGCCCAGTCGGAACCAGGTCAGGGATCGGTTTTTCACTTCACCCTGCCAGTTGCCAAGACGCCTCTGCTTCATATCGGTTCCAGACCGGCTGCAGCCAGCTACGTAGCTTCCGGGCATGCCAGTGCATCTGGAGGGCTTCCTACAGAACTCGATGAATCNGAAGAGGGCCCTGCAGCAGAGCATACCATTCTGATTGTGGATGATGACCCGGTAAATCTCCAGGTATTGTTCAATCTGTTGTCAACGGAGCGATACAGGGTCATTTCTGCCGATAGCGGTGCTGCAGCCTTGAAAATGCGAGAGCAATTCCCGGGTATCGACTTGGTGATTACCGACTGGATGATGCCGCGGATGTCCGGAATTGAGCTATGTCGCAAGCTGCGTGAGCATAATTCCCTGTCCGAACTGCCCATCTTGATGCTGACCGCGCGTGGATTGCCTGAGGATATCAGGCTGGGTTTCCAAGCGGGTGCCAATGATTTTCTAAGCAAGCCGGTGGATGCAGGGGAGCTGCGTGCGAGGGTGCGCACCCTGATCGAAATGCGGGCCTCGGTTCAAGGTGCAATTCGTACAGAGATGGCTTTTTTGCAGGCACAGATCAAACCACACTTTTTATATAACGCACTTAATGTCATTATCGCTACATGTGCCGTTAACCCGGACAAAGCTACAGATCTATTAATCGAACTAAGTCACTACCTGCGTGGAAGCTTCGATTTCCAGAACCGGGATCAGCTGGTGCCATTGACCAAGGAGCTTGAACTGGTGGAGTCCTATGTACATTTGGAACAGGCCCGGTTTGAAGAACGACTGGTGGTCAACTACGAAGTGGGACCTGACGTTCGCATCTATGTGCCGCCTCTCAGTATTCAGCCACTCGTTGAAAATGCCATTCGTCATGGTGTAATGGAGCGGGCCGCGGGTGGAACCGTGACTCTGAAAATTGTCAGAGAAGACGATCATATCGTCGTCCAGGTTGAAGATAATGGGGTGGGCATCCCTCCGGAGCGTTTGGCCCAGGTTCACTCGGGAAGGACGGAAGGACCGGGAGGCGTGGGCCTGCAAAATATCAACCGGCGTTTAGTGTCCTTATATGGTGAGGGATTGAATATTCAAAGCCATGTGGGCAAAGGAACGAAAATTCGTTTCCGTATTCCTCTGCCCAGAGGGTAATTATCCCAGAATTGTGCCGAGACCGATCATAATGGTTAACAGACTAATAAGTTGATGAAGTCTATTCTGTAATTCCTTTGATATAGAACGAAGAAGAATAAGTAAGGGCAGGAGGCTGGAAGAACAGTGAGAGCCATTGTAATCGATGACGAGAAGCCGGCGCAGCTCCACCTGGAGCGCCTGTTATTGTCGGACGGACGGATTACACCCGTGCAGTGTTTTTCAACAGCTCGTGATGGACTGGACTTTCTGGCAAAAGAGCGTGTCGATGTGGTGTTTCTGGATATTGGCATGCCAGAAATGAACGGACTGGAAGCGGCTGAGTATATACAGCAGCTGGATAACAACATTCGAATTATATTTGTAACAGCGTACGCCGATCATGCAGTCGAAGCATTTGAACTGCATGCACTGGACTATGTTCTGAAGCCGGTAAGCTCGGCAAGATTGGGCAAAACCATTGACCGGATTGCTGCTTGGAAGTCTGCTATGCCCGAAATGGCAGCGGCTGCTGAAGTAAAGGAACCCGTTTCCAATGCTGCCGAGGATGACATCCAGTTACCGGGANTGCTCACCTTCAAACANTTGGATATCTACAGAAGCCTGGGACCGGAAGCAACCAAGCATAAATGGAGGACGACCAAATCNCAGGAGTTATTCGCCTTTCTGTTTCATCATCGGGGAGAATGGGTAAGCAAAGAGATTCTGCTTGATAAATTATGGGCCGACGTCTCCTTGGAAAAAGGGTTAACTCATCTGCATACATCCGTATACCAGATCCGTAAACTGCTCAAGGAATGGAGCATGACNGGCAAATTGGANTACAACATGAATCGTTACCGNNTGCTTCCAGGCAATCTGGTGAGTGACGTGGAGCAATTTGAAATGGGTACGGGATATACAGAAGTCACTTCTACCAATGTGGAAGAGCTGCGGGAGAACATGTTGTTATATCGCGGAGACTATCTTGAAGAGCATGACTACCCTTGGGCCCAATCAAAGGCCCGTGAGCTAAAACGCAAATATATACAACTGGTCATGGACCTGGCTGAATGGAATATGAAGCAAGGACGCGGCAAGGACGCGATTGAGCAGTTACTCGATTTACAGGAAAGAGAGCCTTATGCTGAAGAGATTTGCCGATTAATGATGAAGGTATATGCATCCATGGGTGATGGATCAGCCATACTCCAATTATATTCATCATTTGCCAAGACACTNTTGGAGGATTTGGGGCATCAGCCGGAACCGGAAACGAGCCGCCTCTTTCAAGAACTAACGGCGAAGTAGGCACAGGCCGGGCGGGAGGATTGTAGTGAAATTATTTATACATCGCAAGGATTTGCGTACGGAGGATCTGCACGCGTTTGATTATTTGCAGAACCAGGAAGATGAGAGTTTGCACCTTTTTATCTACGACCCCTTTTTGCTTCGGCAGGGACGCGATAAGGAGCACAGCGGCATCAACTTTCTGAGGCATGCAGCCGGGCTTGCCAGACAGTACCGGGAGGCAGGCAAGCTGCTGCACGTAGCACATGGCAAGCCAGCAGAAGTTGTGGATTACATATTGGGCCACATGGAAGGCATCATTGATGAAGTCGTTGTTCACCGGGATATGACGCCTTATGCGATTGAAAGGGACCGCAGCATACGCAAGGTTGCGGATAAATACCAGGCCACGTTCACGCAGCTGACGGATCATCTGCTGATCGATCTTCCGCGGTTCGCTGATTTCACTGGAAAATCGGAGCCATATAAAGTATTTGCCGCCTTCCATCGGCGCTGGGTGGAGTTTATGAATGAATTCCCTAATCCTCCTTCGATATTAACGGTAGCCGATCTAAACGTAAGCAAGCAGCCCATCGAGTGGCCGGGTTCGTTCAGGGTCCCCGAAGAGCTTATGAATGTCGAGCCGATTGAAGAGCCTTATGCGCTGTTGGATGGGTTTCTGAAGGAGCGTATTGCAGAGTATGGGGAGCATCGGGATGAATATGAAGCGTACGAACCGAGTCATCTCAGTTCCTATGTGGCGGTAGGAGCCATCTCGATCCGCAGGATGTATGATGCAGCTTACCGGGCAGAGCAGCCGGATGAATGGATTAGACAGCTGTGCTTCCGTGACTTCTATCTGTATCGTGCGGTATACGAGAGTCACTATTTTACATACGAAAAGGTATACGATCTGTCACCGTTAAGTGAGTATCACTTCGAGCGCTGGTGCAAGGCGGAGACGGGAATACCGATTATTGATGCTGCAATGACCGAGCTGAATGAAACGGGACGCATGCCGAATCGGCTGCGAATATTGACTGCGATGTTTCTGACCAAAAACCTGCAGTGTCCATTTCCCCTGGGTGAAGCCTATTTCAGACGCAAGCTGCTGGATTATGACAACATTCAGAATCGGGGCAACTGGTTATGGTGTGCCTCACTTGGCGAAAATGCGGCTCCGTATTTCCGGGTGAACAATCCGGTAACACAGTCGGAGAAGTATGATCCCCAGGGAGACTATATCCGGAAATGGCTGCCTGATCTGAAGGATCTGCACAGCAAGGATATCCATCAACCACGCGAGGGTGCGCTTGTGGATCTAAAGGCATCCAGGCAGGCGGCTATAGAGGTCTATAAACAAATTCTGGCGAGTCGTCAGAAGGATTAGTACCGCGCAGCGGAAGGTGTATATCGATGCTGGAGGAATGACCGGAATGCCGGATCTCCAAGGCATAAGCTGAAAGGTCCGGCTCAAGGCCCCGTTGTCTAAGTTTATCCATGTGCAGGAGAAGGGTCTGATCAATCTCTGTCCGATCCGAAGCCCCAAGATGCGTATACACCGCATATTCACGGGCTGGAAGGACAATGCCGATCATGCCTTCCGGTACTTCATAGAATTGGGAGACCTCCACCCCGGCAATATAGTGATAGAGGCGTGTACGACTCAGAGACACGCCCGTCTTCCCCCCCGTTCGGATTTGGCGGGGGATTTCGTGTTGTCTGCGTTCTAACTCCAGACACAGCTTAGGAACCATCACTTGTGCCCATATATACGGCTGTAAAAGGAGCCTGAAACTCAAGGCCAATCACATGTGTCTGCGGCCGTATCATCCGCTCGAATGGATCAGCCTGGGTGATTCGTTGGCCTGTCCGATCCATCACTCGACCGGCTGATTGCAACAAGGTATATCCATCCGGAGCCCGAGTTTACCATTTTCATCCCAGTGAACCAGAAATAATTACTGCAGAGGCAGCAGCGCTGGAAGACCGCATTATAGCGGTCTTTTTTACATATATAGACATGAAAATAGTGTGAAATCCACTGAAAATTTAGGAATTGTTAAGAAAATGGACTACCCATCTTAAGCATTATGCTTTTTAATAGATAGTGAGCTTATCGTACTAAGTCATATCTGACATATTGACGAACACATTAAGGAGAAACGCTAAACATGAGTGAGACAATGAAAAGAGAGCGAATACCGGAGCTGAATCTGGTGCGTGCCATGGCGATTATCGGCGTGCTGTGTGTGCATTCCACGTCCTACGCGACGTTGGACATGACAGGTTCGGGTTATTACTGGCTGTACAACTTTATTAATATCTTTATGAAATATGGTACGCCAACTTTTATTTTCATGAGCAGCTTCGTGTTGTTCTATAACTATTATTCTCGTCCCTTGGACAAGAAATTGGTAAGCAATTTTTATAAAAAGAGATTCGTATACATTCTGCTGCCATATTTCCTGTTTTCCCTGTTTTATTTTCTTATTCTGCATTTTACACATTATCAAGGCCGTCCGTTTGGTGAGTCTGCGATCAGCTTCATTACCAAACTGTTCACGGGTAAGGCGTATACGCATCTGTACTTCGTATTCATCAACATGCAATTCTATCTGTTATTCCCGCTTGTTCTGTGGCTGCTGAAGAAGTATCCTGCGGTGGTTAAATGGTCTGTACCGATCGGACTGCTCATCCAGTGGGCGTTTATCGTGAGCAACAAATACGGATTCCAGGTACCGAACAAGGGAAGCTGGGCCTTCTCGTACTTCTCCTATTTCATGCTGGGAGCATTCATTGGAGTCTATTTTCCTAAGATTAAGCAATGGTTCGTTATCAGTCGTGAAAATGCAACTAAAGGGCGCGTAGCATCCTGGATTCTGCTGTGGGCTGTCTGGATTGCTGCCGGACTTGGACATGTATATATTTATTATCTGCTTCGTATGAAGATCGCCACGTACAACACACTGTGGTATGAGTTTTTCTGGAATGTGCATACCTTTGCTTGTGCACTCGTCCTGATCCAGGTTGCATACCTGTTGTACCGCAAGGGGCCTGCGCTGATTGCCAAGCCGCTCAATCGACTTGGTGCGCTGTCGTTCGGAATTTATCTGATCCATCCATTCTTCCTGCTGTTGTATCGGGAATTCCCGCCACAAACCGGGGTGTCCTGGCTGGTTCACCTATGGTATGCCGGGGGCTTTGCCGTAGCGCTGTTCGCTTCATGGATTGTGGTGGGGCTGACTGCAAGGTTCGTTCCATTCGCCTGGGTAATCTTCGGCAATCTGCCGAAACCAAAACCACGCGTGATCCCGCAATCCAATTCGGGTCAGCTTGATGTTCGTTAATATTTAATTGCCATTATAGGAATAATAAGCCGTTTCTTGGTCGACCTTAGGGTTGAGCGGGAAACGGTTTTTTTCATGCAATCGATGAGCTTTATGGGGGAACGAATGTTTCTTTTGGATCTGCCAGGGGTAATGAGAAGGCGGAACGTAAATTGAAAATGCATAGAATGACAGAACAGGATCAAGGTGAGATGAATGACAACATGTGAACAATGCGGGAAACCGATGCAAGATATATTGGAATACGTGGAGCATATTCTTCACGAATGCAGTGGGCAGACCCCAGAGTACAACACGGATGGTTATCAGGCACAGGCGCAGGGGTATGAGTGCGTCCGCGAGCAGATGTGATACAATAGAAAGAAACCGGATTCATACGGAACCGAGGTGACAATATGGAGACGGGCTCAGCCCCTTTCCGGCAGGGAATGACGGAACATGAAGCGCAACAGACCAAGGTATGCATGTATTGCGGGCAACAGCGTCCGTTGTCTGAATTCCGGCGCAGAACCGGAAAGAGGGCGGGTCCCGGTTCCAGACGAGGGGCTTGTCGTGGTTGTCGCCAGCGCAGCGGACAGGCTGATGTTAGCGACATCTTGGGTCAGAGTCGGCAAGCGCGGACGCAGAGACCGGAGAGAATTACAGATGAACCAAGTGCTGCTGCCAATCAACCGGTGATTCATGAGGCGGCTGATGGAGGCTCTGATCAACAGGACAACCAAGCTGAACCTCTAGCTTCTGCCTCCTCCGAATCATCAGGTGAGCGGAAGAAAAGAAGACGGAGGCGGAAGTCCAAACGGCAGCAGGCACAGCCGGGTCCTGAGCAGTCTGAACGGATCACGGAATCAAGTGCCGCAGCCCAAGCTGACCTTGATCCGCGTGATGGTGTACGCACCCTTTCCAATGTGCGTACTGAACAGGCCGCCGCGCGGGCAGCTGTGGCGGCAGGCGAGGCTTCGCTGCCGGAGGGTCCACAGGATCCGGCAGCGGGGACAGCGGCTGCGGGTCAGCAGACCGCAGCAGGGCGCAAGCGCAAGCGGCGCCGCAAACGCTCGGCGCCGCCTGGCGCTGGCACTGGACCCGACCGCATCGCGGTCAAGTCCGAGGTGCCAGCGAGCGACCGTGGCGCTGCAGCTACGGTCGACGGGCCTTCGGCGGCAGCTGCACAGCCTGCCGCTCCAGGGCTGGACCCGGGCCAGGCAGCAGATGCTGCGGCCGGGACAGCCGAGTCTTTCCCCATGCGGCCACAGGGTCCGCAAGGGAGCAAGACTCGGCCTGTGCGCAAAGAACGTGCGCATAAGGCCTCCGGTGAAGACGGTGCCCGGGCAACGACTTCCGGGCACCGGCCCAATTCTCACCATGCCCGCAGCCGAAGTGCGGGTGCAGATGGCCGGCCGCGCCGCCAGACTCCGGCGGTCCCGGCAGCCATTGATCCGGAAGATCCGTCTTCCCTTCGGACGAACAGGCAGGGCATGGTACGCATGCGTGGCAAAACGGATAAAGGCCGCCGCTGGCATCAGGAGATTGACATGGAGCTTGCGGTCACACTGGTCAAGGAAAAAGCCGCCGTTGTTGTCAATCGGTACACGATTCGTCGATTATTCAGCAACAAGGATTTTAAACGGTATATCATGAACCGGGATCAGTATACCTGCTACTTCTGTGGATCGTATGGCGATACGATCGATCATCTTCTGCCCCGGGCCAAAGGCGGTCATACGACCCCGCTAAACTGTGTTTGTGCCTGCAATCTCTGCAATCAGTCCAAAGCTGCGATGGATGCAGATGAGTTCATGCAGTCCGGCATACCTGAATGGAATGCTGCTCATCAGGAGGAACGGAATGAACAGCAGATGCAGGAGGCGCAGCTGGAATAGAATATGTTCATCTCCTCTCCTTCTTTGGAGGGGGATACTAATAAAGAGAGCACACCAGGACTGTACAGGTCAGGGTGTGCTCTTGCTATGTTGGTCTCATCTGTGAATATTTCTTCAAATTAACAACGGTTTGAAGTGGTTTCGTACGTTATACTGTGAGAAGAAGATCAACCGTATTTAGAAAAGACTTTGAGCACAGTAGTTGCGATGTACATGAATGGAGACTGAATAGATTGGAAGGATGCTCATGACCCCGGTACCTCTGGACATCATGTCCTATATTACCGAAGAGAATATTCGTTATTGGCTGGAGCAGTTTCGTTCCCTGGGGCCGCTTCCGGGTATACTGCTTACCTTTATGAAGTCCTTTGTGCCTCCGCTGCCGACGCTGCTGATCGTGGGGGTTAACGGTGCGGTGTACGGACTATGGGCAGGGTTTTTATACTCGTGGATCGGAATGGTGCTGGGTTGTACCCTGACCTTCCTGCTGGTGCGGGAGATCGGAAAGTCTGCTTTCGTGGAACGATGGTCAAGCAAACCCCGTGTTCAGCGGAGCATGGTATGGATTCGGCGGAATGCCTTCAGTTATGTATTTTTGTTGAGCATTTTTCCGGTCGGCCCGTTTGTTATTATTAATGTGGCGGCAGGTATTGCCCGGATGAGACTCATGTCTTTCCTGCTGGCTGTAGGATTCGGTAAGGCCATCATGATTTTCTGCGTAACCTACATCGGCTCCAATGTGGCCCAATTTCTGGAACACCCTGTAAGATGGATTGGTGTATTGCTGTTTATCGTTGTATCGTTGTGGGCCAGTCGGAAGCTGGAGAGACACTTCACCCGTTCATCGGCACAGGAGAAACTGGACGAATCCAATCAACCTTCGGGGAACTCCATTTCTTCCTGAAAATGAAAAGCCTGTCGTATAACAGCCCAAGTTGTNCAGTTTTATATANAACAATCCGAGGGGGCTTCACATCGTGAATGATGTTTTTGCATTTAGTCGGCACATCAATCGCATGAATGAACATGAGCTGCGCTCATTCATGCGCCTGCTCTATATAAAATCCGAACAGGTGGTCCAGTGGCAGAAGGAACAAGGAGAGGTTATGGATTTTGCAAACAACGTCTTAACCTTGTTGAAGGATATGGACAAGCCGATGNATTTCANTCAAATGGAACAGCAGGAGCTTAGCGGATTGGATAGACCCGCTGAAATTCATATCACGATTGGAGATTCCTCGCTGGGCAGCCTGAAGATTGCGATGGCCAACGTCCCTGGGCGTGAGGGTAGGCGTTTCATATCCATGAGCGACTATTATGCCGTTGGTCCGTTAGGGGATTTGACGAGCAATGCTGACTTGCATCGCAGGCATCTATGGTTAATGGAGCGATTAAGCCTGAATGATCGTCAAGAGTATGCCGAACATGGTCTGGATTCACTGTATGAATTGAATGATAGGATCTGTTCCATTGATGAACAGACCCGAATAACCATCTGGTATGCGAATACTGCACATGAGAGAACAGGGCTTCTATACGCTATCCATTTACTGCGTAACCGGAAATCACCTATTTATGTGATAGAGACCAGTGGTTTGTATCAGCAGCTATTTAACAGACAGGATGTCGAATACACGATCTTGAATACTGGTGAGATTGGTCCAGAGAAGTTGCTTAAGATGTGGCAAGCTTGCTCCGAAAAGGGGCCGCTGTCCATAGAAGAGCGCCATCAACTGGAGCAGGAATGGTTAGAACTTTCGGTCAAGCCAGGTCTCTTGAGATTAATAAAAGATGGCACGCTCCAGAGCTTCACCGAAGATGCCATGGATGAATACATCATGGAGAAGGTTAAAGAGCTTACTGCTTATTGGGAGCCTGCGAAGTATATAAAATCTGCCCGCATTGTGGGTGAAGTGCTCGGCACATATGATCAATTTGTTGGGGATGGATTTATTGAGTACCGAATACGCCAGCTGGTGCTGCAAGGGTTGCTTGAAATGGAAGGCAAGCCGCATGCAATGCGGTTCTATAGCATCCGGTTACGCGCATAATCTAAACAGACTGTTATCGAGGATATGGATAGTTCTCGTTAACAGTCTGTTTTTCTTTTTGGATTACTCATATACAGTTACCCTCTTATTTGCTTTTGTTCCATAAGTCCAATAATGGCCCTTCGTTCCCATAGACCGGATCGGTATCAGGGATCGGCACATCCTGAATCTCCCCAAGCACTTCAGAACGTTCTTCCGGATCACCGGTACGGGTATTGTAGTTTGTGCCGCCAGGGTAAGCGCCTGCTATACGAAAATCAGGGCTGGCCTCCAGCCGTTTATGTCCTGTTCCCGCCGGAAGCACCACAATATCTCCTGTTTGCAGATAAACTCTCTGTCCCTTTTCTCCGCCCAAAATCAGCTGAACGAAACCGCTAACCACTGCAAGTGCTTCATGGGCATTACTATGAAAATGATGATAATCAAACACGCCGTTAATCCAGCTGTTTCCCCAATTATGNCTGTTCAATAGTGACTCTGCGCGGGACGGCTCTTTTGCCCATACTCCCTTATACAGCAGAACTGGTAGGCGCGGGTTGTTGGGAATAACGCCATCGTCTTTGAAGTAAAAGGTCTCTATATTTTCTCTGGGTTCATTCATCATACTCACCTCACTGTTTATTACCCGCATTCATGTCCTGCTCTGCAGAAAGAGAAATAAAAAAATGAATGGAAAATGATACAAAATGTATCAATTTGAGGTTATACTCAATACATACGCTCGCCTCATGAGCCCGCCTGAGTAAAATCCAAGGAGGAATGGTTTAGTGAACATTGTCATTACAGGGGCTTCCGGATTTGTGGGATTTAATCTTGCTCATTATTTGGCACAAAAGGGCCACCGCATTACCCTGATCGACCGGGATGACTATTGTCAGAGACTTGTTCACAGCTCCCCACTGCATGAGATGACTTTCACTTGTTGTGACCTCGCTTCAGACCGCTTCAGCTTGCCTCAGGGAACAGATTATATTATCCATCTGGCAGCCATGCCGCATGTCGATTATTCCTACCATCATCCAGGAGAAGTGTTTCGTAACAATACGCTAAGCACACAGGCCATTTTGCAATATGCAGCCGATCATCGTATTCCGGTTGTACTAGCCTCCTCGGTAGAGGTATATGGAGGCGAGTTTGGCAGAGTTTACTCCGAATCAGACGTATATGCTCCCGTATCACCCTATTCTGCTTCCAAAGTAGCCTGTGAGACGCTGGCTCATTCCTACGCCCAATGTTATAACCTCCCTGTCAAAATCTTTCGACTGACCAATCTCTATGGTCCATGGCAGCTGCCTGACCGAATCATTCCCCGCAATTTTGGCCGGATGATGGATGGCTTACGGCTGGATATCCAAGGATCTGCTGTACGTGATTTTCTGTATATTGATGACGCACTAAAAGCCATTGAGCAGATCATGCTGCATGGACAAGATCGGCATACCTATAACATTTCGACAGGACAAGGCACAACGATGCAGGAGATTGGCGACCTGCTGCAATCACTGCAGCGCTCCACAGGAGATGTGGAGATTCGGGACCAGGAACCTACGCAGTCCAGAGGCTCCAGTTTAGTCATTTATTCAGGGAAATTAAGAGAAGAGCTGGGATGGAAACCGCAGATTACATTGGAACAGGGGTTGGAAAAAACATACCGTTGGTATCAGGAACATCCGGATTGGGTGCGACAGTTCAGCAGACATTATCAAATGTCGAGAGGAAGTCATGAGTTTATCGTGGATATGGCAAGATATGTGGCCCCGGCGATTTGATGCAACCAAAAAAAGCCAGGGAAGGGTGATTGGAATAACACCTTCCTTGGCTTTTTTGTGCCCCCGTAGGTATAGGCAAAGTCATGCTGCATATCTACGGGCGGACATCTCACTTATATACTGCACGAATGGAACGTGCGAAGCATTTGAAACCTAGTGGCGATCTTTAACATCAGCAATTTTGTCTTGAACAGCACCTTTGGCCTTGTCCTTTTTACCCTCAGCCTGAAGGGATCTGTTGTTTGTCGCGTTACCGATCTGATCCTTCACTTCGCCTTTGGCTTTATTCACGCCTGCTTTGATTTTATCGCTAGTTGAATTACTCATATCGAACATCTCCTTCATTTCTGGTGTAGTCCTTATTAACCGGGTTTCCCTAATTTTAAACTTAGGCCATCTGGAGAAGCTGTCTTGTGGGCCTGGATCAAGGTGGAGATTCNACTCGGGGAGAAATGAGCAAATAGGGAATAAGCCAGCATGACAAGCTGCATAATAACGATAGTGACCAAATTCGCTGCATGGAATTCATGATTTTGGAAAACACTTCCTAAAAATAAGACTGAAAAAATCCGCTGTATGTACTTTTTCGCACATATGGACGTATGTGATCTTGTCTTAATACCACATGTGGTAGAAATGCAGATCTGCAACAGAAGTATAAGCGGTTACATTCTGACCGTGAAGCTTGACAAAAAAATCGGATTTGTTACAATGTTCACAATATCTTCACAAGTGTAAAAAATTTCTTTTTCATGTTCATGTGTAAGAGGTGTAATATAAGGGTATAGAGTTCGGTTTCGGCCTGCTTGTCGTTTTGCGTCAACACATGTTGTCCGCAATAGACCCAATACAATACATGATCCGAGAGCGGCCCTTGGGCTTCGCTCTTTCTATTGTGTGAAATTTGGTACATTTCATTGTATCGCTTGTATTCGTGGTTCGGCTCTGCTTGACAGGCATCATGAAAGTCGCGGACTTCTATCCCAAAGTAAAGGAGGACTTTCTCTTATGTCACAATCGCCTACTCAACAAGAGGTGCCAGTTACAGAAGGTGCCAACGTTTCCGAGCGCCAGTCCTTGGACGTGCTCGATCAACTGATGAAGCCTGAGGTACAGGAGTCTTTGACCGTTCTGGTGGAAAACCTGCCTAAACTGGCTGAAATGGTCACTGCTATGACCAAAGCTTATGACTTTGCACAAAGCGTAGCTACAGACAAAGTTCTGATCAGCGACACGATGAGCGCAATGGGTGAATTCGCTAAACCAGTTGTAGACAAAGCCAAAGGTGTAGCTTCCGCTGCAATCGAAGCGAGTGATCGTGCGCAAGCAGAGCAAACTTCGGTTGGCCTGTTCGCTATGCTCAAAATGCTTAAAGATCCAAACGTACAACAAACGCTGCGTTTTGCTCAATCATTCCTGAGCATCCTGAACGAGCGTCAACAACAGCAACGTTAAGATTAGAAGAACGGAGGATGGATATGTCGAAGCAAATTTTGATCTTGGGCGGAGGTTACGGTGGTCTTTTGACTGCGCTGACTGCGCGTCAATACCTGACACCGGAAGAAGCGACTATTACAGTCGTGAACCGTTACCCTACGCACCAAATTATTACGGAACTGCACCGTCTTGCAGCAGGAAGCATTGCTGAAAAGGCAGTTGCTCTTCCGCTTGAAAAATTGCTGCGTGGTAAAAACGTGAACTTGAAAATCGATACGGTGGATACAATNAAGCCGGACGAGAAAAAAGTTCTGATGACCAGCGGCTCTACTTACTCCTATGATGCACTCGTCGTTGCCCTGGGCAGCGAAACGGCATTCTTCGGAATTCCGGGATTGCAGGAGTACAGCTTCACGCTGAAATCCGTTAGCGATGCTAACCGCATTCGTGCACACGTTGAAGCACGTCTGGATGCTTACAAACAGTCCGGCAACAAAGCAGACGCAACGTTTGTTATTGGCGGCGGCGGTTTGACAGGTATCGAGCTTGTCGGCGAATTCGCAGACCTTCTTCCAGGCGTATGCCAAGAGAAAGGTATCGATTTCAAAGATATCTCCCTGTACACAGTTGAAGCAGGTCCTTCCATCCTGGCCGGATTCCCGCCAGAACTGGTTGACCGTGCGAAATCCAGTCTCGAGAAACGTGGCGTTAACTTCATCGTTGGCGTAGCGATTACAGAGATGAAAGAAAACGAAGTATTGCTGAAAGACGGCAGCTCGATCCCTACGAACACACTCGTATGGACAGGTGGCGTACAAGGTAATGCGGTTGTTGCTAACAGTGGAATTGAAGTGGATCGCGGCCGTGCAAAAGTTACGGAAGTTCTGCAATCCACATCCCACAAAGATGTGTTCGTTGCTGGTGACAGTGCAGTGGTCTTCCCTAGCGAAGGCGCTCGTCCATATCCTCCAACGGCACAACTGGCTTGGCAAATGGGTGAAACCATTGGTCACAACCTGGGCGTAATGTTCAAAGGTGGCGCAATGGAATCCTTCACACCAGTATTCTCCGGTACACTGGGAAGTCTGGGTCGTAAGGATGCTGTCGGCATGATCGGTGGCAACCAGACTCGTCTGAAAGGTCTGCCAGCAACCATGATGAAAGAAGCAAGTAACATTCGTTACCTGTCTCACATCCACGGATTGTTTGCACTGGCTTACTAATCTTAGTAACCATCCATATAAGGGTGCCCTATGGGGCGCCCTTTTTGCGTTATTTTTTCACGATTTGCTTGGGAGCCAAGAGAAGCTAAACGGGCTGCAGGAACGGATGGGCTTAGGCAGGTATAGACAGCACGGGGTGTATGGTATATTAAGATGTATATGGAAGCAGTGTTTTTGCGCGGTAAATGCGCTAACGGATTGGATCACAGCAGCCGGCGCTTAGAAGCGCCGGCTTTCGTTTAAATTAAAGGCAAGTCCAGAGAAGGATAAAACTACACGGGGACACCCGTTTAACCGAGAGGAGTATGACATATGAATGTATTGGTTATTGGAGCAAACGGACAAATCGGCAAGATGCTGGTGGAACAGCTGGCCCAGGAAAGCAAGCATCGGGTGACGGCAATGATTCGCAAACCGGAACAGGCAGAAGCATTGAAACAGCTGGGTGCAGATGTAGTCATAGGCGATCTGGAGGGCAGTGTGAACGATTTGGCCGAAGCGATGAAGGATCATGATGCCATCGTGTTTACGGCAGGATCCGGTGGTTCTACAGGTGCAGACAAGACGCTCCTTATTGATCTCGACGGTGCTGTGAAAACAATGGAGGCCGCACAGCAGCAGGGCATTTCCAGATACATTCTGGTCAGTGCTTTTGGTGCGGACCAGCGCGAGAAATGGTCGGATGCCATTAAGCCATACTATGTAGCGAAGCATTATGCCGATCGCGCACTGTTTGCGAGCGAGCTGAATTATACAATTATTCGTCCTGGTGGCTTGAAAAATGAACCGGGAACAGGCAAAATCGCCGTAGGAACAGAACTGAAACCAGGAAGCATACCACGCGAGGATGTGGCTCGTGTTATCGCAGCATCCCTGCAGGAAGAGAAGACGTATCGGATGGCATTTGACCTGATTGCCGGGGATGACCTCGTGGAGGATGCATTGGGCAAACTGTAGCGTCTTATTGTAAGATATCGGGAGAATGAAACGAGGGGGAACTCTGTATGAATGAAGCCGTGCTGGTGATTGAAGATGAACCCAAAATCGCACGCCTGCTTGAACTTGAATTACAGTATGAGGGATATCAGGTGGGTAAGGCCGGGAGTGGTACGGAAGGCTTGGAAATGTATCATGGCGGCCAGTGGGATCTGATTTTGCTGGACATTATGCTTCCCGGTCTGAGCGGAATCGAGGTGTTACGGCGAATTCGTGCCAAAGATGCCATGGTGCCCATCCTGATGCTGACAGCCAAGGATTCCGTCGAGGACAAGGTATCGGGACTTGATCTTGGTGCCAACGACTACATTACTAAACCTTTCCGAATCGAAGAACTGCTTGCCAGAGTACGGGCAGCACTCCGACTGAGTGCGGCAGCCGCTTCTTCATCCGGGGTTACAGTGCATGCCAATCAAGATTTAACAAGCCATACGATTGAAGAAGAGTCTGGCTGGCTTACTGCCGCTGGCTTGAGGTTGAATGAGGGTACAAGAGAGGTCTCCCGGGATGGCATGCCCATCGAGCTTACTCCACGTGAGTTCGATCTGCTGGTGTACCTGCTTCAGAATCAGCGTCAGGTACTGAGCCGAGACCAGATTGTACAGGCGGTGTGGGGTTACGATTATTATGGAGATACCAATGTGGTGGATGTGTATATCCGTTATGTGCGCAAAAAGGTAGATAACGGGTTCACTCCACCCTTAATACATACGGTTCGGGGTGTTGGATACGTCTTGAAGGAGCAATCATGAGCCTGCGGAGCAAAATTTATGGGTACTCCTCGGTATTGTTTGCGGTGCTGCTCATCGCTGTAAACTTGTCGGTGTATATCGTATTCGAGCGGATCTCGATATCTAATGAAATCAAACGGGTCGAAGCTGAGGCAGGCTCTATCGTAACGGGGGTACGCGATTCTGCCGAGTCCATTCCGCCGGATGACCTGCTGCGTGCCTATGCGCCAGTGGAAGGCATGCTGCGCATTGTCAATGAGGACGGTACCAGCTCCGATCCTGTAACGACAGCGACAGAGCCTCAGTTGAACGAGACGCTGAGCAAGCTGCCCTACAAGTATGAGAGTGAGAAAAAATCGGAATATACCCGGGTTGGACAGCTGGAGTATGTCTGGGTGTCCGTGCCGGTAATCTGGCCTGACGGTGAAGTGGTGAATGTACAAGTCACCGAAAGTGTCGCAGATACCGAGAATGGCCTGTCTGTGCTGCGTACAGTCCTGGTTGCCGTAACGATTATCGCATTGATTCCTGCCATTATCTCCAGCCGGATTCTGGCCAACCGGATGACAAGGCCGATTCAGCAGATGACTCGTACCATGAGTGATATTCAGTCGAGCGGCCAGTTCAAGCGGCTTCCGCTGGCTGCCCAATCGAAGGATGAACTGAGTACCATGGGGCAGACGTTCAACCGCATGATGGATTTGCTGGAATCCAACTTCGAGCGGCAGGAGCGTTTCGTATCGGATGCTTCCCATGAGCTTAAAACACCGCTGACCATTATCGAAAGTTATGCCAGTCTGCTGCAGCGACGGGGCAAAGAGCGGCCTGAGGTGTTCGATGAGGCTGTAGAAGCCATATTGTCCGAATCTGTTCGCATGCGGGAGATGACGGAACAGCTGCTCTTGCTGGCGAAGCAGCCAGAGCAATGGAACGTACAGCTGGAACGGCTGGATATTACACGCTTAGCCCAAAATTCCACTCGAGCCTTTCGGGAAGCCTATCACCGGGAAGTCTATTGCGATGATCCGGGCAGTATCTGGGTGATTAGCGATGAAAGTAAGCTGAAGCAGATGCTGTTTATTCTGCTGGATAATGCCCGCAAGTACAGTGAAGATGCTATTGAGGTCAAGTTGGAATCCATAGGACAGGAATGCCGGATTTGCATCGTGGATTCGGGGATTGGTATGCGGGAGGAAGAGCTGTCCAAAGTATTTGATCGTTTCTACCGTGTTGATCCGGCGAGAACCCGCAGCGGCGGAGCAAGTGGATCTGGCTTGGGATTGTCTCTAGCGAGGGACATCGCAGGGGCTATAGGCGCACGTGTCGAACTGAAGAGCACCGAGGGCGTAGGCACCGAGGCTTCAATTATTTTGCCATTATCCGTTCAGACTGCCCCGTTCTCATGAAATTCTCATTCTTCTCTTATATACTGATGCCAAGAGTATCACGGGAGTAGATGCATGTGTGAAAGGGGGGGCCAAATGGAAAATTCACAGAAACCACCGGAAATGAAACGGGAACAGCAGCAGCCGAAAGGAAGTTCAAGGCGACCGCTATGGTGGGGAGCCGGTATTGTGACTGTGCTGCTTGTTGTAATTGTAGGCTGGTGGCAACCATGGCAATCAAGTCGTGTGATGCTGAGTGCAGATGCAGCCGCTCAAGCAGTTTTGGAACAATACCCTGGAGAAATTGTAAATTCCACATTGAAGGACGGCACGTACATCATGCAGCTTCGATCCGAAACGGGGCTATATGATGTGCAGCTGGATGCAGAAACGGCTACAGTCAATGCCATTAAACGGCTGGAATCCAATCCTCAAGCGGAAGAAAAAACACTGCTCAGTCGAGAGCAGATCAAGACAGAGTTACGCAAGCAAACCAATGAGCAGCTGGTATCACTGGAACTGGTGGAGCAGCAGGGGAATCCGGTGTACTTGGCCGTATTGAAAATGAAGGATAATCGCCGTGAGCAGTGGACGGTTGATCCATATAACGGGGAGAAGCAATCTTCCCAAACGTTGGATGCACCAGCCTCGGAACCGGCAGAAGAGGACGATACCCCACAGTTTCTGAGTGAGAAGGAAGCTGAGCAAAAAGCACTTGCCAGAGTTCCCGGGGAAGTGGATGACACCGAGCTCCGTGGAACGAATAGTGGGAATCCCTATTATCTGGTGGAGATTGATCTGGAGGACGGTAGGGAAGCGATCGTGCAGGTGAACGCCATTTCGGGAGCAATCCGGTCCGTAACCTGGGATGAAGACGAAGAGGATTAAAACAGGATAAATAGTAGGGAACTCATGATACTGTGAATGTTCTAGTCATTTTCTCATCAAATTCTAATCTGACTCTCGCTAATCTCTCATTCGCACGGGTTATTCTATAACTGTAGACGAGAACGAGAACAACAACGAGGAGATGATGAATGATGATGAACAAACACAAACTATGGATTGGCAGTATTTCGGCAGCGGTACTTCTTGGAGGATCGGCGGTAGCGGCAAGCAGCAGTGTAAACGGACAGTCCGTACAAACGACGCCAACATCGACCTCACAGTCGGTCACACAAGATCAGGGCAGCACTGGCAAATTGCTGACTGGAGCGCAAGCAAAAGCAGCAGCATTAAAAGCAGCTGAGGGTAAAGTGGATGACATCGATCTGGAGCGCAGAAACGGCCAAACCTACTACGAAGTTGAAATCGACCGAAAAGGAAGCAATGACGTGGTGGTTCGTCTGGATGCCTATACAGGCAAGATCCTGGCGGTCGTAGATGATGAAGACTATGACGACGATGATGACTATAATTACAATGGCTCTGTCACAAGTAATTCTTCCAACCAGTCAGCTGTGAAACAGGTTAAACTGACAGAAGCACAAGCCTCTGCCATTGCCCTGAAACAGGTGACAGGTGGAAAAGTAACCGAAATTGAACTCGACCATGATGACGGACGTTATGTCTATGAGATCGAGATCAGAACCGCGAATGGCGAAGCTGATGTTGATGTGGATGCCAATACAGGTAAAGTGCTGTCCTTTGACCAGGATTTTGATGACGAGGATTAATGAAAGAACGTTAAGACACTCGTAAAAATAAATACAAGTTAGCATGCTCCTGCACGTTGAGAGAACACCATCTTGAAAGCTGCATGCACGCGGTAAAGGACGCTTCATATGAAGCGTCCTTTTTGCTGTCTATTTATCATATTTAGGAGGGGTTTGTTGTAAGATATGATGTTCATCTGGATCGTAACATCCTAAACTGTGGTAAACTAGTAGAATTATAGAAATAGATAGAGACAGGAGCTGGATAACGAAGTGAACGAAGAACAAGTACTTTCCATTGAAGGCTTGCGGATGCGTTATAACGGACGTTATGTCCTGAACGGAATTGATCTTGAGGTGAAGCGGGGAGAGATGATCGGGTACATCGGTCCGAATGGAGCCGGCAAAAGCACCACGGTCAAGATCCTGCTGGGACTGGTTGAAGGATATGTGGGCAAGGTTCACATCTTTGGCAAGGATATCGCGGATGGGGATACGGAATATAAACGCAGAATCGGTTATGTACCTGAAGTGGCAGAGCTGTACGAACAACTGACGCCAGCAGAATACCTGACATTCATTGGAGAACTGTACGGTTTGTCTTATGAGGATGCCGATTACAAGGCGAAGCAGCTGATGGATTGCTTTGGACTCGAGAGATCCTATCATGCCCGCATTGCCTCCTTCTCGAAGGGGATGCGCCAGAAAGTGCTGCTCATCTCGGCATTGCTGCATGATCCGGATCTGTTGTTTTTGGATGAACCACTCAGTGGACTGGATGCCAACAGCGTGATGGTGGTCAAGGAGATTTTGTCGCAGCTGTCAGCCAAAGGTACAACCATCTTCTATTCCTCACACATCATGGACGTGGTCGAGAAGATCAGCAGCCGGATCATCCTGATTGCGGAAGGAAGAGTGATGGCAGACGGGACATTCAGGCAGCTGCAGCAGCAGTCCATGGAAGGCACACTTGAAGAGGTGTTTAACCAATTAACGGGCTTTAATGAGCACAAGGCGATTGCCGAACGCTTTGTATCGATTGTGCAGGAGGTGTATTGATATGGCGGAATCGTCCGAATTCCGTACACTGAAGATCCTGGATCATTTTCGCCATATCATTGCCAAGACGGGTGCGGATTATGATGTGCTGCGGCTCATATTGAGGGTGAAATTTCAAATGGACCAGCGCAGGGTACCGACCGTATTGTCGGGGCGAAGTGGTAACAAGGAGCAAAAGGAAGGAAACCTGTACCTTCGTTCCCTCTGGTTGTACGGACTGATGGGATTGATTCTGGTGCCATTTGTCGTCTGGGATACGGGTCATTATATGCTCCAGATGGGTCTGGTCACCGCCGTGCTGATGTTTATCATCATGACGTCCATGATCTCGGACTTTTCGTCCGTGCTGCTGGATATCAGGGATCGAAATATCATCATGACCAAACCGGTGAACGGTCGTACGGTTGGAATGGCCCGGGCCATTCACGCCGGGATCTATTTGCTGCTGCTAACAGGTTCCCTGACAGCCGCACCGCTGGTTGCGGGCTTAATCACACATGGCATCGTGTTCTTCCTGTTATTCATCGTGGAACTTATTCTGATCAATATGTTAATTCTGGTCACCACATCTCTGATTTACCTGTTTATGATGAAGTTTCTCGATGGAGAGAAGCTGAAAGACATGATCAACATGGTACAGATTTTTTTATCCGTTGGAATTGCTGTTGGATACCAGCTGGTTGCGCGTTCGTTCAGTATCATTGATTTTGACATGGTCTTCACGCCGGCCTGGTGGCAGTTGTTCCTTCCTCCCGTGTGGTATGCGGCTGTATATGAATGGCTGTTCAGCGGCGGTGGAGATGTATGGCTGTATACCTTCAGCGCTCTGGCCGTTGTTGTTCCAATGATCAGTTTGGTCGTATATGTGAAGCTGATGCCTTCCTTTGAACTGTATTTGGAAAAAATGGCCTATTCAGGATCGACCTCAGGACGAAGAAAAGGGTGGTGGGATCGTTCACTTGCCAAGGTATTCTGCCGTTCTCGGGAGGAGCAGGCCTGTTTCCGGCTGTCAGCGAGCATGATGCGGAATGAACGGGAATTCAAGCTGAAGGTGTATCCATCCGTTGGATTATCGTTTGTTCTGCCTTATGTATTCTGGTTCACCCAGCTGCAGTCATCCACGTGGGCGGAACTTAGAGAGAGCTCGTTCTTTTATACACTGTACATCATGCTGATTCTCGTGGTTTCGGTGATCATCATGCTGAAGTATTCGGGCCAGTACAAGGCCTTCTGGACCTTCCGGGCTGCGCCGATTGCGAGTGAAAATGTGCTTTATAAGGGAGCATTGAAGGCATTTATGTGCAATATGTTCCTGCCTGTATTTCTGCTGAATGCCATTGTGTTCGCCTGGACCTTCGGGCTGCGCATTCTGCCTGATCTGGCTGTGATGCTGCTGGTGGCTACGGCTCTAATTCCGTTAACAGGCAAACTGTTATTGCGCAAGCCGCCGTTCTCCCTGTCCTTTAGTATTGCCCAGCAAAGTGATGGCTGGTTCGTATTCGCGGCATTCCCGGTGATTGCCTTGTTATGGGGGATCCATGTTTTCTTCCGCACGTTGCCAGGAGGCATATGGATCTTCGGCGGGCTTCTGATTGTGGCGAATGTGCTGCTCTGGACCATGTTATACCGGGTCAAGCGGGTGCATGCTCAGGTTTGAAGTGAGTGAGGAGACNGATAANGGACNGAATAANACANGATANNANACGATACAAGCTACACAGTACCAGATAAACAACACATAATAAGAGATAAGGCCAACCGGTTCGCCTGAACCTGGTTGGCTTTTTGTTGGTGAACAAGATGCGGTTCATGATGTCTTTCATAGGAATGCTCCGTCACAGCGCCGTTTGTTCACACGCCTGGTAAAAGACGAAGGAGCAGTCTTCTGGCCTTCTGACCGAGGTAAAAGGAAGGGGATCGCAA
>Ga0058696_1000205_pt1 | contig 25881 bp, 18 predicted proteins | sample AgamicMgSfrz_FD_55077 | JGI IMG/M metagenome (GOLD analysis project Ga0058696, IMG submission 55077) | Agave microbial communities from Guanajuato, Mexico - Mg.Sf.rz | ecosystem: Host-associated > Plants > Phyllosphere > Phylloplane/Leaf | place: Guanajuato, Mexico | collected 2012-05-30 | reverse complement strand
CACCGCAGCCGGGCCTCCAACCCGCGTCCGATCCCTTCCTTTTCCCGACGGTCGGCCTGCAACAGGCCATCGAAGTCGGTCCTGAAAGCAAGACACGTTAAACTCTCACCTCGCGTGGTGCGCCGCCCGCACCCGCCATCCATCGCCAGCCGCGTGCCCTCGGGCCGCCCCCCGACCCATGGAGTGAGTGTCAATGAGCGGCGGACTCCCGTTTCCCGCATCCCGCAAGTCGTTGCCGTCGTCGACGGTCTTCCTGATTCTCGCCGTCGCCGCGCTGCTGTCCGGCTGCGGGCTGCTGCCGGTCCAGAACCCGCCCGCGCCGATCAGCGAGGCGCTCGTCGAGCCTGTCGAGGAGACCGCCGGCGAGCCGCTGACGATGCCGCCGGTGCCCGCGCCGACGCAACCGGAGGAACCGGAAGCGCCGAAGAAGCCGCACCGCGAGGTGACGCGGCCGAAGCCCGTGCAGCGCCCCGAATCGCCGACCCCGCCGCCGCCTCCGCCCCCGCCGATCGTCGCGACGCGCTCGCTCGACCGCACCCAGATCCACGCGCTGCTCGACAGCGAGGTCGCGCGCCGCAACGGCAAGGTCGTCGGCCGCGCGGTCGACATGGTGGTCGACGCGAGCGGCAAGCCGCGCGAGATGATCGTCAACCTGCAAGGCTTCATGGGCATCGGCGACCGCAAGGTCATCTTCCCGTGGAACGTGTTCCGCTTCACGCCGGGCGGCAAACAGGAGCCGATCGTGCTCGACGTGCCGTCGGGCGACCTGCCGCCGGCCGCGCGGCCGAAGGCCGTGCCGCTGTCGGGCTCGGCCGCGGCGTCGCCGGCGACGCGACTGCCGATGCTCGACAGCGACGTCGAGCGCCCGAACGGCACGAAGATCGGCCGCATCGTCGACGTGCTGATCGACCGCGGCGCCCAGCCGCAGGCCGTCGTGCTCGACCTCGGCGGGCTCGTCAATACCGACCGCCGCTCGATCGCCGCGAGCTGGGGCGCGCTGCGCTTCGTCACGCGCGACAAGGCGCTGCACCCGCAGCTCGACCTGAACGACGCCCAGATCAAGGCCTCGCCGCCGTACGCGGCCGACAAGCCGATCGTCGCGGTCTTCCCGCCCGTTGCCCCGGCCGCACCGGCCTCGTCTGCGAGTGCTACCCGATGACGATCAAGCATTCCGTCAGCGTGCGCAGTCTCCGGGCCCTCGACTGGCTCAACTTTTTCGTTGCAAACGTTCAAACCGGGTTCGGTCCGTTCATCGCGTCCTACCTCGCGTCGCACAAGTGGACGCAGGGCGAGATCGGCATGGTGCTGTCGATCGGCACGATCAGCGCGATGGTCAGCCAGGTGCCGGGCGGCGCGGCCGTCGATGCGCTGAAGAACAAGAAAGGCGCGGCCGCGTGGGCGATCGCGGCCATCATCCTGTCCGCGGTCCTGCTCGCGTCCAGCCCGACGATCGTGCCGGTGATCGCCGCCGAGGTGTTCCACGGCTTTGCAAGCTGCATGCTGGTGCCGGCGATGGCCGCGATCTCGTTCTCGCTCGTCGGTCGCGCCGACCTCGGCGACCGGCTCGGCCGCAACGCGCGCTGGGCGTCGATCGGCAGTGCGGTCGCGGCGGGCCTGATGGGGCTCACCGGCGAATACTTCTCCGCGCGCGCGGTGTTCTGGCTGACCGCCGTGCTGGCGCTGCCCGCGCTGTTCGCGCTCGCGATGATCCAGCCGACGCACCAGGTGATTCCGCAGTCGTCGAAGCCTGACGAGCTCGACGAAGCCGGNGAGCGCGAAACGCTGCTCGAACTGCTGCGCGACCGCCGGATGCTGATCTTCGCGGCNTGCGTCGTGCTGTTCCACCTGTCGAACGCCGCGATGCTGAACCTCGCGGCCGGCGAAGTCACGGCCGGGATGGGCGAGAACGTGCAGCTCGTGATCGCCGCGTGCATCATCGTGCCGCAGGCGATCGTCGCGATGCTGTCGCCGTGGGTCGGCCGCTCCGCGCAGCGCTGGGGGCGCCGGCCGATCCTGCTGCTCGGCTTCTCCGCGCTGCCGGTGCGCGCACTGCTGTTCGCCGGCGTCAGCAGCCCGTACCTGCTCGTGCCGGTGCAGATGCTCGACGGCATCAGCGCGGCCGTGTTCGGCGTGATGCTGCCGCTGATCGCGGCCGACGTCGCGGGCGGCAAGGGCCGCTACAACCTGTGTATCGGGCTGTTCGGGCTCGCGGCCGGGATCGGCGCGACGCTCAGCACGGCCGTGGCCGGCTACGTCGCCGACCACTTCGGCAACGCGGTCAGTTTCTTCGGGCTCGCGGCCGCCGGCGCGCTCGCGGTGCTGCTGGTCTGGCTCGTGATGCCCGAAACGCGCGTCGAGAACGGCGATGCGACGGCCGACGAACCGGCGGCCGCGTCGCCCGAACAGGCGCATTGACGGCAGCGCGCCGCCCGCTACCCGCTTCTTGGCCGATGCACGATGGATACGATCAGGACACTCAACGAAGCCCGCCAGCAGATCCAGCAGTCGATCTTCGATCTGTTCAAGGGGTTGTCATTCAGCGAACGGCTCGCGCAAGGCGGCCTGATGGCGCTGCAGGCCGTCTGCGGCGCGTGCCTCGCGTATGCGATCGGCCGCGCGATGCATAGCGAGCAGGCCGTGTGGGCGGCGATCACCGCGATCGCCGTCACGCAGCACAACTACTCGGACACGATGTCGCTGTCGCGCGACCANTTCATCGGCGCGATGGTCGGCGGCGTGCTCGGCTTCGCCGGCGCGGCGCTGGGCGGCGATCGCCTCGTCGCGTATGCGATCACGGTCGCGGTCGTGATCGTCTGCTGCTGGTGCCTGAACATCGGCAGCGCCGCGCGGCTCGGCGGCGTGACCGCGACGATCGTGCTGCTGTTTCCGGGCAACGGCCCGCTGTGGGACGTTCCGCTGATCCGGTTCGGCGAAGTGACGCTCGGCACGGTGTGCGCGCTCGGCGTGTGCTGGGTGATGTCGAGAATCGAGCGGCGCTGGTTCCGCCGCGCGGCGGCAAAGTGACGCGGCGCCGGGCAACGCGCCCGGCAGCCGGATGAACGATCGGAAAGCGGCGTCACGGTGATGGACCGGGTGACGGCCCCGGTTACGGACCGACCCGCAGCACGATGCCCGAGCCGATCTGCACGAGCAGGTAGTCGCCGCCGACGCCGACCCAGTGATAGCCGCGCGGCGGCGGACTCAGGCGGTAGCCGCGCCAGTCGTCGACCACGTACTGGCGGTCGCGGAATTCGTCCGGCAGCCGGTCGCCCTTGTGCCAGTCGCGGCGCGGCCCGTCGGCCCAGCGCGGCGGTACGTCGTCGTCGCGATGCTTCGCCTGCCCGGGCGGCACGTGTTTCGGGCCATGACCGCGCTGCATGCCGTGGCCGCCGCGGTCATCGCGATTGTCGTGGTTGCCGTGATCCTGCGCCATCGCCGCGGTGGCGGCGCAGCCGACCGCGATCCATGCGGCCAGCATCATGCCGTGCATCCTCTTCATTGTCCTTCCCTCCGTGGTATCACGTCGAACAAGAAACGACCGGGACTGCCCGATGAAGACTAGCACACGGCATCGCGGCCGCATTGCGACCACATGAGCGCGCGTCACGCCGCCTGCTGCTGGTACTGGATCCGGTGCAGGTGCGCGTAGAGGCCGCCGTGGCGCAGCAGTTCGTCGTGGCTGCCCTCCTCGACGATCTTGCCGGCCTCGAGCACGAGGATGCGGTCTGCGCGCTCGATCGTCGACAGCCGGTGGGCGATCACCAGCGTCGTCCGGCCTTCCATCAGCCGCTCGAGCGCGGCCTGCACGTGGCGCTCCGACTCCGAATCGAGCGCCGACGTCGCTTCGTCGAGGATCAGGATCGGCGCGTCCTTGTAGATCGCGCGCGCAATCGCGAGCCGCTGGCGCTGGCCGCCGGACAACCGCATCCCGTTGCCGCCGACCAGCGTATCGAGCCCGTCGGGCATCGCGGCGACCGCATCGGCGAGGTTCGCGGCCTCGAGCGCGGCCTGCACGCGTGCGCGGTCGGGCGTCTGCCCGTAGGCGACGTTGGCGGCGATCGTGTCGTTGAACAGCACGACGTCCTGGCTGACCATCGCCATCTGGCTGCGCAGCGCGTGGAGATCGTAGTCGGACACCGGCACGCCGTCGACCAGGATCGTGCCGTCCGTCGGGTCGAAGAAGCGCGGGAGCAGGTTCACGAGCGTCGTCTTGCCGCTCCCGGACGGGCCGGCCAGCGCGATCATTTCGCCCGGCGCGACCTTGAACGAGATACGGTCGAGCGTCGGCCGTTCGGCCGCGCCGTAGTCGAACGACACGGCGCGGAACTCGATCTCGCCGCGCGCCTGCGACAGCGGCCGCCCGCCGCCCTGCGGCTCGGCCGGCTCGTCGATCAGCCCGAAGATCAGCTCGGCGGCCGTCATCCCGCGCTGCAGCGGCTGGTTGACGTCGATCAGGTGCTTGAGCGGCGAGATCACCAGCAGCATCGACGTGACGAACGCGACGAAACCGCCGACTGTCGTCTGGTCGTTCGACGACTGCACGACCGCGATCGTGATCACGACCGCGAGCGCGATCGACGCGAGGAACTGCGTGAGCGGCTGCGCGAGGCCGCCCGAGATCGTCATGCGCATCGCGTAGCCGCGCAGGCGCTTGCTCATCGTCGTGAAGCGGTCCATCTCGTACGCTTCGCCGTTGTGCACCTTGACGACCTTGTAGCCGCCGACCGTCTCCTCGACGATGTACGACAGCTCGTTGGTCAGCGTCTGGTGCTCGCGGTTCAGGCGGCGCAGCCGGCGGTTGATCTTGCTGACGAGCCAGCCGATGCCCGGCAGGATCACCGCGACGATCAGCGTGAGCCGCCAGTTCAGGTAGAACAGGTAGCCGAGCAGGAAGATCACCGTCAGCGAATCGCGCACGAGCGTGACCATCACGCCCGTCAGCACCGACAGGATCTGGTTGACCTCGAACACGATCGCGTTGATCACCGTGCTCGCGGTTTCGCGCTGGAAAAACGACGCGCCGGTATGGATCATCCGCTGGAACATCTCGAGCCGCAGCTGCAGCAGGATGCGGTTCGATACGTAGTTGAGCAGGTAATTCGATGTGTACTGCGACACGCCGCGCACCAGCGCGAGCCCGATCACCGCGATCGGCACGTACCATTTCGCGCTGTCGCTGCCGTGCGAGCCGAAGCCGTGGTCGAGCAGCGGCTTGAGCAGGGCCGGGATACCGGCCTCGGTGGCCGCGACGACGCCCATCGTCACCACGGCGAGCACCACGATGCCGATGAGCGGCCGGATGTACGGCCACAGGCGCTTGAGGACCGTCATCGGCGAGGTGCCGGTGCCGTCCATCGGTTTGCGAAGAGTGTTCTGGGTTTCCAAGGCAATCCTTCTTGAGCCGCGATGCGGCGCCCGGCACGTGGCCGCCCGGGTGTGCGCCCTGTCGGGCGGGTGCCGAAAAGGGCTCAACATTATAGCTGTACCGCCCTCGCCGGCACGGCCGTTGTCGAGACGGCCGCCGGCCGGGCCGCAGGTATACTGCCGCTCACCGTTTTCTCCGCCTTTCCGACGATTTCATGGCTGAACCCACCCTCGGCGTCGCCCTCATCGCCCTCAACGCATCCGCGCGACTCGCGCAGTGTCTCGATGCGCTGTCGTTCGCCGACGATGTCGTCGTCGTCGACGGCGGCAGCACCGACGATACCGTCGCGATCGCCCAGGCGCACGGCGCACGCGTGATCGTCGAGCGCGACTGGCCGGGCTTCGGCCCGCAGAAGAACCGCGCGCTCGACGCGCTCGGCACCGACTGGATCCTGTCGCTCGATACCGACGAAATCGTCACGCCGGAACTCGCGCGCTCGATCCGCGACGCGATCCGCGCGCCGGCCGCGCAGGTCTATGCGCTCGACCGGCTGTCGAGCTTCTGCGGCCAGTGGATCCATCACAGCGGCTGGTATCCGGACTGGGTGCCGCGGCTGTTCCGGCGCGGCACCGCGCGGTTCTCGGACGACCTCGTGCACGAGCGCCTCGTGTTCGATACGGCCGCGCAGCGCTTGGCCGGCAAGCTGATGCACTACTCGTACGAGGATTTCGAAACGGTCGTGCGCAAGCTCGACGCCTATTCGACGGCCGGCGCACGCCAGCGCCGCGCGGCCGGTCAGCGCGGCGGCTTCGGCAAGGCGCTCGGCCGCGGCGCGTGGGCGTTCGTGCGCACTTACGTGCTGCGGCGCGGGTTCCTCGACGGTCGCGCGGGCTTCATGATCGCGGTGTTCAACGCGGAAACCGTGTACTACCGGTTCCTGAAGCTCGGTCACGCACCGGTACGCTAGAGCCTGTTCACCAATAACGGGCTTGCGAACGCGCCCCAGGCAAGCGCCCGGCGCACGGCCGGCCCGGCGTTACAATGCCGGGTTGCGCGCACCGCCCATGCCCGCCCGAGCGGCTGCGCCGCGCGCCGCCCGCCACGACGACCACCGAATTCCGACCACCATGTTCTCCATCATCATTCCGACCTGGAACAACCTGCCGTACCTCAAGCTCGTCGTCGACAGCCTGCGCCGGCACTCCGCGTACGACCACCAGATCATCGTGCACGTAAACGACGGCTCGGACGGCACGCTCGACTGGGTGCGCAACGAAGGGATCGAGCACACCGCGTCGCCGGCCAACATCGGCATCTGCCATGCGGTCAACCTGGCCGCCGCGCGGGCCACGCGCGACTACGTCGTCTACATGAACGACGACATGTTCTGCTGCCCGGGCTGGGACACGGCNCTCGTGCGNCGCATCGAACAGATGCCGACCGACCTGTTCATGCTGTCGGGCACGATGATCGAGCCGGTCGACACGCGCAATCCGTGCGTGGTCGTCAGCAATTTCGGCCGCGACGCCGAGCAATTCGACGCGGCCGGCCTGGTCGCCGCGACCCCGAAGCTGGCACGCCCGGACTGGCTCGGCTCGACCTGGCCGCCGACGCTCGTGCACCGCGACTGGTGGAACCGCATCGGCGGCTACAGCAGCGAGCTGTCGCCGGGCATGAGCAGCGACAACGACTTCTCGATGAAATTCTGGGACGCCGGCTGCCGGATCTTCATCGGCGTCGGCGACAGCCTCGTGTACCACTTCCAGCAGAAGAGCACCGGCAAGATCGTCAAGAACGACGGCCGCCGCCAGTTCCTGAACAAATGGGGCATGACCCAGGCGACGTTCGATCGCTACTACCTGCATCGCGGCGAGCCCGTCGGCACGCAGATCGCGCTCGATACGCCGGCTGTGGAAGGCCGCCTCAAACGCGCGCTGTTGCGCTCGCGGATCAAGCGCGCATTCAGCTGATCCGGCCCCGAAAACCGCACGGAAAGCCGTCCTGCTTCGCGTATACTGCGCCGTTCGTCCCGGCTCTCTCGCCGGGATGCGCGACGCGGCACGGTGCACGATGTCCGCGAGCCGCATTCGTCCATACGACAGGTTCCGATGCTTTCGTTTTCCNCTCCCGCCACGCGGCGCCTGACCGCCGCCCGCGCCTTCGCCGTCGCCGCGCTCTGCATGGTGCCCGTCTCGACGGCGCTGACCAACGTGTTCTGCGGGCTGTTCGCCGTGGCGCTCGTGATTTCCCCCGAATTCTGGCGCGACCTGCGCTCGTTCGTCACCGACCCGGCTTCGCTCGCGGCACTGCTGATTCTGGCCGCGCTGGCCGTGAGCGTCACCTATACGGTCGCGCCGCATGACAAGGCGTGGAACTGGGTCGCGAAGTACGACAAGCTGTTGCTGCTGCCGTTCGCCGTGCTCGCGTTCCGTCATTCGAACTGGGCGCCGATCGTGCGGCGCTGCTGGTTCGGCACGCTGTGCGTGATTCTGCTGCTGTCGACCACCAACTACCTCGGGCTGACCGGGATCGGGCCGGCGTANGCGTCCGCGTTGCCGGTGTCGCGCGCNTGGGTGTTCAAGAACCACATCGCGGCCGGCATGTTCGGCGCGCTGCTGTTCTATCAGGCCGCCGATCTCGCGCTGACGGCCCGCACGGCGCTGCCGCGCATTGCCTATGCGTTTGTTGCGGCATTGGCGCTCGTCAACGTATTCGTGATGCTGCAGGGACGCACGGGGCAGATCGTCGCACTGCTGCTGATTCTCGTCATCGCGGTGCGTTTCGTGCTGCTGCAGCGCCGACAGTCGGCGCTGCGCGCGGCGCTCGCCGCCGGTGTGCTCGTGCTGTCCGGCGTCGCGCTCGTCGTCGCCGCGTGTACCGTTCACAACGGCCGGCTCGCGGAGATCACAACGGAAGTGCAGCAATACCGGCAGAGCGATGCGGTCACGTCGACCGGGCTGCGCCTCGAGTGGTACAAGAANGGGATCGAGCTGTTTCGTCAGCGCCCCGTGCTCGGTTATGGCGCGGGGGGGCTCGAGCTCGAGTTCCAGAAGCTCTCGGCCGGCAAGACGGCNGCCGAAGGCNAGCTCACGGCGAATCCGCACAACGAATANCTGCTGATGGCCGTGCAGCTCGGCACGGTNGGCCTGCTGCTGTTCGTCAACCTGATCGTGCAGATCGCGCGCGGCAGCCGCGCGCTCGATCCGCGCTCGCGACACCTGTTGCTCGCGTGGCTCGCGATCTTCACGATCGGCAGTCTCGCGAATTCGCTGCTGCTGGATTTCGCCGAAGGGCACCTGATCGTGCTGCTGGCCGGCATCCTGCTCGGTTGCGGCGAACGCAGCGAAGCGCTGCCGCGCGAAACGTCGGCGATCCGGCGCAGCGTGTAACGCACGCCGGCCTACGTTCCGCGGCCCGCGCAGCCGGTTCGGCGGCGGCGGACATCCGCCGTCGATGCCGGAGAGCCGCGCGGCGCTCCGCGAAACAGACTCCTCCTGACGAAGAAAGGCACGCGTCAGTCGGCCCCGGCACGGCGCAGCCGCGACGTGTCGACGATGACGTCGGCCGGCCCCGGCGGATTCAACCCCAACATCTCGGCTGCCGCGGCCTTCACGCGCTGCGCATCCAGATGGACGAGGCAGTCGCTGCGACTGTCGACGTGACGCTCGCAGCCTTCGTGGCGGCACGGCACGCAATCTCCGTCCCCCTGCAGCAGCCACACGTTTGCGTGCCGCCCCGAGCCGCGCAGCGCCCACGGATTCTCGGTCGCAGGCCAGTGCTGCGGCCACGGCCCCCAGCGCACGGGGTCGGACGGCCCGAACAGTGCAATCGTGTCGGTGCCCGTCGCGGCCGCGACGTGCGTCGCGCCGGTGTCGGGCCCGATGAAGAGCCGCGCGCGCCGCACGAGCTCCGCNCTCTCGCCGAACGTCAGGCGGCCGACCAGGTTCAGCACGTCGCCGCCCGCCTCNGTCGCGACCTGCTCCGCATACTCGCGCTCGCGGTCGGCCGGGCCGCCCGACAGCGCGATCGCGAAGCCCTGCTCGCGCAGCCAGCCGATCATTTCGACCCAGCCGTCGAGCCGCCATTGCTTGTAACGGAACATCGGATACGGATGCAGCACGACCAGCGGCTTGCCGGCGCGGATCGCCGGCGACTCGGCGAGCCACGCGTCGAAACGCGCGCGCCGCGCCGGATCATCGCCGATGCCGGGNGCGACGACCTCGGACACCGGCTCGATGCCNATCACCGGCGCGAGTGCCAGCGTACTGACGACCGTATGGGCAGATTCGTGGTGATTGATCGCGATCCCGTTCAGCATCATCCGCGTCAGCCACGTGACGCGATTCGGGTCGACGAGGCCGACCCGCTTGCGGCCGGCGAACCAGCTATAGAAACGCGGCCGGTCGGAACTCAGCGCCGCGCATGCGAGATCGTAGCGGCGCCACATCGACAGCGCATCGTGCAGCCGCTCGCCCAATCCCGCACGCTGCGCGACCACGATCACGCGCCGCACGTCCGGATTGTGCTCGAGCACGCCCTCGGTGCCGCGAAACACCAGCATGTCGATCTGCGCGTCCGGCCAGCGGGCCTTCAGCGACCGTACGAGCGGGGTCGTCAACAGTACGTCGCCGATACGGCGCGGCGCGGCAACGAGGATGGTTCTGGGCGGACGGGCGGAAGAAAACAGGGCCACGGCGATCGTCTGGCTGGCTGAACAAGGCTGGCAATGTACAGGATTTTGCAGCAGCCGGCGCGGCGTCGCGCGCCGGCGATGGAAGAGGCCACGATGCGGCCCGATCGTGACGTGTCGCGCGGTACGCGAGCGGGACGTTCGTGCCGCGCTACGAAGCGATCGTCGCGATCGCGGGCGCCGTGGTGGCGGCCGGCTGCACGCGCGCCGCGGCGGCCGGCGCTTCGTCGCGTTGGCCGGCCTGCGACAGCAGGTGGCGCACCGCACGCTCGACCGCATCGACACCGATCGCATCGACGGTCCGACCCGCGCGCAGGATCACGTGCGGCACGCCTATCGGATGCCAGCGCAGGTATTTCTCGGGGCGGTCCTCGAACAGGGCGGCCACCGGTACGCCGAGCGCCGACGCAAGATGGACAGGCGCGCTGTCCGCCGAGACGATTGCATCGAGCAGGCTCGCGGCCGCCACGAGATCGGCGACCGACGACGGCGCGACATGCCGTGCATTCACGTCGCGCCATCCGTCGTCCTCGATGGCCTGACCGATGGCCGGATCGCGAAACACGATCACATCCGCGACGGGTGCAAGCCGCTCGCCGAGGTCGCGCCAGCGGTCGGCGGGCCAGCGGCGCTCGACCGCCTTGTTCGACACGAACAGCCCGACGCGCGGCTTCGTACGCGCGCCGAGCAGGCGATGCCACGCTTCCTGTCGCGCACGATCGGGATGGACCGACAGCTCAAGACCATCGAGATCGGTGCAGCCGAGTTCGGGCATCAAGCGGAAACCCGACAACGCCTCATGGCACATCGGCCGCTGCGCGACATGCTCGGGCTTGCGATCGTCGAATTCGGTCTCGGCATCGTGCCAGCGGCAATCCTTCGCGCGAAGCTGGCGCGCGAACTGCATGCTGCTGCGATGCATGCCGCCGTTCGGCACGATCACGAGGTCGAACCGCAAGCGGCGCAGGCGACGCACGAGTCGCAGCCGGTCGAAGAATGCGCGCATCCGCCCGGGGCGGTCGTTGCGCTCGCACTGGCGGCTGTACACGTAGGTGTGGATCGTGTGCACGTCCGGATTTCCGGCCAGCGCGGCCGCGTTGTAGCGGTTCGCGACCACATGTAGCTCCGCGCCCGGCCAGCGCGCCTTCAGCGCGCGGAGAAACGCCGTCGTGCACAGCATGTCGCCCAGAAAATCAATCCGGATCACGAGGATCCGCTGCGTCGGGTTCCCATTGGCCATGGTCATGTGGTGACAATCCGTTTTTATCGTCGCGGCGGGCCGTTCCACGGCATCCTGATCCGCGGGCCTGCCCTGCCGCAGGTCGCCGCACGCCGCATCGATCCGCCCCTGTTTACGCGCGCACTGCCGGCGCCGCTCGCCGTGCGAACCCGCGGCAGGCGCCGCGTTCGGACGGTTAGCGCGGGATTGTATAGCGTCCGGATGGCAAGCCCAAGCGCCCGATTACCCTTGCACGACGTAAAAACGGCCCGCCGCACCGCACGATGGCGATGCGACGGGCCGCCTATGCGCGACAGCGTCGAAACAGCGCGCGGTCAGTACGTGATTTCGACGACGCTGCCGTCGAACGCCGCACGCAGCTCCGCCAGCAGCACGTCGCTCGGCTTCACGCGCCACGCGTCGCCCAGACGCATTTCGCCTTGCGCGCGCGCGTTGCTGTAGTGGATCTGGACCGCAAGCCCGTTCGGCAGCGGCGGCGGCGGGCGCCGACCGCCATCGCGGCCGCCGCCGCGCGGCGCGGGCGCGTCGACCACGTTCGCGGCGGCCGGATCGTCCTTCGACACGTGCGGCTCGAGCACGCGGCGCAGCGCGAGCGCGTCGGCGTTGCCGTTCATCGTCAACCGCACGGCCTGCGCGTAGCGGCTGCGCGCGCGTTCGAGATCCATCACGGTATCGGCCGTGAAGCGAATACCGCCGGTGAATGCGTCGTTGCGCGCCTGCCCCTGCACGATCAGCAGCTCGTCTTCCTTGAACAGCGCCTTGTTTGCCTCGAACTGTTCGTTGAAGATCGTGATCTCGCACTGGCCCGTGCCGTCGTCGAGCAGCGCGATCAGCATCTTCCCGCGCTGCGTCATCTGCGTGCGCAGCGACGCGATGATGCCGGCGACGAGCTTGTCGCGCCCTTCTTTCAGATCACCGACCTTCTGCCGCACGAAGCGCCGCACTTCGTCGCGATACGCATCGAACAGGTGGCCGGACAGGTAGAAGCCGAGCGCGGCCTTTTCTTCCTGCAGGCGGCGCTTGTCGTCCCACGCGGGCTCGTCGACGAGCGCATGCGCATGCGGCGACTCGGCGCCCATGTCGAACAGGCCGGCCTGCATCGCATTCGCTTCGGCCTGGTCGGCCGCTTCCATCGCGAGCGGCACCGACGCGATCAGCTGCGCACGGTTCGGGTTCAGCGAATCGAACGCGCCGGCGCGGATCAGCGCCTCGACCGTGCGGCGGTTGACGACGCGCCGGTCGATCCGTTCGCAGAAGTCGAACAGGTCGGTGAACGCCTTTTCCTCNCGCGCACGCAGGATTTCCTCGATCGCGTTCTGGCCGCTGCCCTTCACCGCGCCNAGGCCGTAGCGGATCGTGCGCGAGCGCTTGCCGTCGGCTTCCGCGACCGGCTCGAACCGGTAATGCGACTGGTTGATGTCCGGCGGCAGCACGGTGAGGTTGTTCACGACGCAGTCGTCGAACAGGATCTTCACCTTGTCGGTGTCGTCCATCGCGAGCGTCATGTTGGCCGCCATGAATTCGGCCGGATGGTGCGCCTTCAGCCACGCGGTGTAATACGCGAGCAGCGCATACGCGGCCGCGTGCGACTTGTTGAAGCCGTAGCCCGCGAACTTCTCCATCAAGTCGAAGATCTCGTCGGACTTCTCGCGCGTGAGGCCGTTCTTCGCCGCACCCTCCGCGAAGATCTCGCGGTGCTTGGCCATCTCCTCGGGCTTCTTCTTGCCCATCGCGCGACGCAGCAAATCGGCGCCGCCGAGCGAGTAGCCGCCGATGATCTGCGCCATCTGCATCACCTGCTCCTGATAGACCATGATGCCGTAGGTCTCTTTCAGGACGGGTTCGACGCGCGGATCCGGATAGTCGACCTTCTCGCGCCCGTGCTTGCGCGCGCAGAAGCTCGGAATCAGGTCCATCGGGCCCGGACGGTACAACGACACGAGCGCGATGATGTCCTCGAAGCGGTCGGGCTGCGCATCCTTCAGCATGCCCTGCATCCCGCGGCTTTCCAGCTGGAACACCGCGACCGTGTTCGCCTTCTTNAGAATCTGGAACGAGGCCGGATCGTCGAGCGGCACCTGCGCGAGCGACCAGTCGGCCTTCGACGGATCGAGGCGGCGGATGTAGCGCTCGGCCCAGTCGAGGATCGTCAGCGTCGTGAGGCCCAGAAAGTCGAACTTCACGAGGCCGACGGCTTCGACGTCGTCCTTGTCGTACTGGCTGACCACGCCGCCCTCGTCGCCCTGCGTGTACAGCGGGCAGAAATCGGTCAGCTTGCCGGGCGCGATCAGCACGCCGCCGGCGTGCATCCCGACGTTACGCGTGAGACCCTCGACGCGCTGCGCGAGGTCGAGCAGCTGGTGAACTTCGTCCTCGTGGTCGTAGCGCTCCTGCAGCTGCGGCTCTTCCTTCATCGCGTCGGCAATCGTCACATGCTTGCCGGGCTTGAACGGAATCAGCTTCGCGATGCCGTCGGTGAACATGTAGCCGAGGTCGAGCACGCGGCCGATGTCGCGCACGGCCGCCTTCGCGGCCATCGTGCCGAACGTGGCGATCTGCGAGACGGCGTCCGCGCCGTACTTCTCCTTCACGTACTGGATCACGCGATCGCGGCCGTGCTGGCAGAAATCGATGTCGAAGTCGGGCATCGATACGCGTTCCGGGTTCAGGAAGCGCTCGAACAGCAGGTTGTAGCGCAGCGGATCGAGATCGGTAATGCCGAGCGCGTACGCGACCAGCGAGCCGGCGCCCGAGCCGCGGCCCGGGCCGACCGGCACGCCATTGTTCTTCGCCCAGTTGATGAAGTCCGCGACGATCAGGAAGTAGCCGGGGAAGCCCATCTTCGTGATGGTCCCGCACTCGAATTCGAGGCGCTTGTAGTACGTGTCGCGCTGCGCGTCGCGCTCGGCCTCGACCGGATACAACTGCGCGAGACGGGCCTCGAGCCCTTCCTTCGACAACTGGACCAGGTAGTCGTCGAGCGACATGCCGTCCGGCGTCGGGAACAGCGGCAGTTTCGGCTTGCCGAGCTCGAGCTTCAGGTTGCAGCGCTTCGCGATCTCGACCGTGTTCGCGATCGCCGACGGCAGGTCGGCGAACAGCGCGGCCATCTCGTCCTGCGTGCGGAAATACTGGTCGGTCGTGAAACGCTTCTGGCGCCGCGGGTTCGCGAGGATGTCGCCTTCCGAGATGCACACGCGCGCCTCGTGCGCGGTGAAATCGTCGTCGGTCATGAACTGCGTCGGGTGCGTCGCGACGACCGGCAGCTTCAGCGACGCGGCGAGCGACGCCGCCTGCTGGATGTACGCCTCGGCGCCCGGCTGCCCGTAACGCTGCAGCTCGATGTAGAAGCCGCCCGGAAACACCCGCGCCCAGCGCTCGGCGTGACGGCGCGCGGCTTCTTCGTTGCCCGCGGCCAGCGCAAGGCCGATATCGCCCTGTTGCGCGCCCGACAGCGCGAGCAGCCCCTGCGCGAGCTCGCCGTCGAGCCAGCTCGCGTCGAGTTCCGCGCGGCCGCGGTACTGGTTCGTGAGCCACGCCTTCGACAGCAGCTCGCAGAGATTCAGGTAACCGACCTTGTCCTTGACCAGCAGCAGCAACCGCGACGGCTTGTCGCGGTCGTCCGGATTGGCAATCCAGACGTCGCAGCCGGCGATCGGCTTGATGCCCTTGCCGCGGGCTTCCTGGTAGAAACGAACGAGGCCGAACGCGTTGCCGAGATCGGTGAGCGCGAGCGCGCCCTGACCGTCCGCGGCAGCCGCCTTGACGATGTCGTCAATGCGCACGATGCCGTCGGCAATCGAGAATTCGGAGTGGACGCGAAGATGGACGAAGCGAGGATCTGACATGGGCGCTATTGTAGCCGCCCCGCCGCGCAGGCTGCCCAAAAAATGCCCGCTTTGGCCGTTCGGCCGATGCACGCGGCGACGCGTCGCGCGGTTGGCCGATCGGCCAGGTACCGATGCCCGCGCCGTTTGCGGGATAATACGGTTTTTCGAATCAACGCCCCGGCTTCGCACCCTTTTTTGCGGGCCGCCGTGCGGCCGTTTTCCCGTCGGACCATCATGACCATCGTCAACCTCGCCGCCTACCACTTCGTATCGCTCGACGCGAACGAGCAATGGCGCCCGCTCGTCACCGCCCGCTGCAACGAACTCGGCCTGCGCGGCACGATCCTGCTCGCGCCGGAAGGCATCAACCTGTTCATCGCCGGCACGCGCGAAGCCACCGACGCGTTCATCGCGTACATCCGCCACGATCCGCTGTTCGAGGGCAAGTTCGCGACGCTGCAGTTCAAGGAAAGCCTGTCCGACTCGCAGCCGTTCCGCCGCATGCTCGTGCGCCTGAAGCGCGAGATCATCACGATGAAGAAGCCCGCGATCAAGCCGGAGCTCGGCCGCGCGCCGTTCGTCGATGCGCGCACGCTGAAGGCGTGGCTCGACCGCGGCCACGACGATGCGGGCCGCCCGGTCGTGATGCTCGACACGCGCAACGCGTTCGAAGTCGACGTCGGCACGTTCGACAACGCGCTCGACTACCGGATCGACAAGTTCAGCGAATTCCCGGAAGTGATCGACGCAAACCGCGCCGACCTCGAAGGCAAGACGGTCGTGTCGTTCTGCACCGGCGGCATCCGCTGCGAGAAGGCCGCGATCCACATGAAGGAAATCGGCATCGACAACGTGTACCAGCTCGAAGGCGGCATTCTGAAGTACTTCGAGGAAGTCGGCGGCGCGCACTATCACGGCGACTGCTTCGTGTTCGACTACCGCACCGCGCTGAACCCGCAGCTCCAGCCCACCGAGAACGTCACGTGCTTCGCGTGCCGTGCGGTCGTCACGCCGGAAGCGCAACAATCGCCGAGCTACGTGCCCGGCAAGTCGTGCCCCGCCTGCGCACAGGCCGCCAGCGCCGCGTAACGGCGCATCGCACCGCGCACCGCCGATGAACCCCGGCTATCGCGGCCGCTTCGCGCCTTCGCCCACCGGGCCGCTGCACTTCGGCTCGCTGGTCGGCGCGCTCGCGAGCTGGCTCGACGCACGCGCGCACGGCGGCACATGGCTCGTGCGCATCGAGGATCTCGACGGCCCGCGCACGGTGCCCGGCGCGGCCGACGACATCCTCGCGACGCTCGCGCATTTCGGCATGACGCCCGACGAGCCGCCCGTCTGGCAGAGCACGCGCGACGCGGCGTACACGGCCGCGCTCGAGCGGCTCGTCGCGGCGGGGCTCGTCTATCCGTGCGGCTGCACGCGCAAGGAGATCGCCGATTCACTGCGCGCCGCCCATGAACGCCACACGACGCTCGCGTATCCGGGAACCTGTCGCACCGGCCTGCACGGCAAGCCCGCACGCGCATGGCGGCTGCGCGTGCCGGACGGCTGCGACGCGGTCATCACGTTCGACGATCGCTGGCAGCACACGCAATCGCAGAACCTCGCGACCGAAGTGGGCGATTTCGTGCTGAAACGCGCGGACGGCCAGTGGGCGTATCAGCTCGCGGTCGTCGTCGACGATGCCGATGCCGGCATCACGCANGTCGTACGCGGCGCCGACCTGCTCGANTCGACCGCGCGCCAGATCTACCTGCAGCGCTGCCTCGGCGTGCCGACGCCCGAGTACCTGCACGTGCCGGTCGTCGTCGATGCGAACGGCGAAAAGCTCAGCAAGCAGACGGGCGCGACGGCGCTCGAACGCAACGATCCGCTGCCCGCGCTGCAGGCTGCGGCCGCGCATCTCGGCCTGGCCAACGATGGCGATCTACCGGGCGGGACGCTCGACGCGTTCTACGCGGCCGCGACCGATGCGTGGGCGCGTCGCTTCGGGCCGCGCGCCGGTTGAGTCGCTTGCAGGACACCGGCCCGTGCCGACTACGCTACGGCCTCCGCGAGCGTCGAATCCGCTCGCATGAAAGCATGACGGAAGCCTGAGCGCCACGCCGGCTGACGACTCGGCGTCGGTCCCTCCCCTGCGCGTCAAGCGATACTCGCTGCTGCACACCGCCCCGATCACGTCGCCCAATGAAAAACGGGCACATGCTCATCGCATGCACCCGCTTGTCCGGGCAGCGCTCACACGCCGCCCCGCCGCTCCGTCCGGCTTACGCCGACGGCTTGCGCGGCATCCCGAAGCCACCGAGCAGCGCGGCAACCTGGCGCTTCGGCCCTTTCTTCTCGGGCTGCTGCGCGGGCTGCGCATCGTCCGGCTGCTTCGCCGACGCCGACGGCTCGTACGGCTTCAGGAAGAAATCGTCGACCGGCGCTTCGTGGCGGCGATGATGGCCGCCGCGCTCGGTGCTGCCCGAGCGGCGGCCCGATGCACCGCGATGCTCGTCGCGATCGCGCCGACCGCCGCGTTCGCCACCCCGTTCGCCGCCGCGCTCACTGTTGTTGCGCTCGCCGCCACGTTCGTCGTGACGCTGGCGTGCCGGCTTGTCGATCGTAAGCGTCTGCACGTCGAGCGGACGCTTGATCAGCTTCTCGATATCGGCGAGTTGCTTGCGCTCGTTCGGGCTGCACAGCGACAGCGCGTCGCCCGTCGCGCCCGCGCGGCCGGTACGGCCGATCCGGTGCACGTAGTCTTCCGCGCTGAACGGCAGGTCGAAGTTGATCACGGCCGGCAGTTCGGCGATGTCGAGGCCGCGCGCGGCCACGTCGGTCGCGACCAGCGCCTCGATCTCGCCGCGCTTGAACGCGTCGAGTGCCTGCATCCGCTCGATCTGCGTCTTGTCGCCATGAATCGCCGACGCGACCACGCCGTCGCGTTCGAGATTGCGCGCGAGGCGGCTCGCGCCGATCTTGCTGTTGCAGAACACGATTACCTGCTTGAGGCCGCGATCGCGCAGCAATTGCACGACGGCCGCCTGCTTGTCGCCTTCGGCGACGTCGTAGACGATCTGCGTGACGTTCGCGTTCGTCGAGTTGCTGCGCGCGACCTCGATCGTCTGCGGGTTGCGCAGATAGGTCGACGCGAGCTTCTTGATTTCGCCCGAGAAGGTGGCGGAGAACAGCAGCGTCTGACGCTCCTTCGGCAACAGGTTCAGGATGCGCTGCAGATCGGGCAGGAAGCCCATGTCGAGCATCCGGTCGGCTTCGTCGAGCACGAGGATCTGCACCTGGCCGAGGTTCGCCGTCTTCTGCTGCACGTGGTCGAGCAGGCGGCCCGGGGTCGCGATCAGGATCTCGACGCCGCGGCGCAGTTCGGCCGATTGCGGGTTCATGTCGACGCCGCCGAACACCACCGCGCTGCGCAGCGGCGTGTGCTTCGCATACGCGTGCACGTTCGCGGCGACCTGGTCGGCGAGTTCGCGGGTCGGCGTGAGGATCAGCGCCCGCACGGGGTGGCGCGCCGGAGACGCGCTCGTGTTGGCCTGCGGCAGCAGACGCTGGATGATCGGCAGCGAGAAGCTCGCGGTCTTGCCGGTGCCCGTTTGCGCGGCGCCCATGACGTCGCGGCCGGCGAGCACGACCGGAATGGCCTGCGCCTGGATCGGCGTCGGCGTCGTATAGCCCTGCTCCACAATGGCTTTCAGGATATCGGGGGCAAGGCCGAATTGATCGAAGGTTGCGTCGACGGGCTTGGCGACAGAATCGGACATGGTGGCGTTTCGCTCAAAAGGCGCGGCGGGGACATCGTGCGTCAGGCCGGCCGGGCCTGCGCTCATCACAATTCGGAAATAGACGGAGCCGCGGCGCGCCGCGCGGCGCCGCTCTGGTGCTTGGGACCGGTTCAATGCGAACGCTGGACGCCAGACCGTGCGGACTCCGTTCGGCGCGAATGCCGGCGGAAAGGGCCGTATTGTAGCACCGTGCGGGAATCTGTCCGTGACAACGCCGCGAACGGCCACGACGGCGGTTCGCGCGGCGGCCCTGCTCCCGCCCGTGCGGGCCAGCGGTTGGTCGATCGGGGTATCCGTATCGGCCGATGAACTCGATTAAGGGTTCGATCCGGGAGCCTCGCATCAGCACGCCCCGCCGCCAACCCGCGTGTCGAGCCTTCAGCCCGACAGCGGTCAACACGGATGAATACGCTCCGCGATCGCGCCCGCCGCTCAGCCCTTCTTCTTTTTCTTCTCGACCTGCNCGCAGTCGCCCAGCAGCGGCGGCGACTTCGGGTCGGCGATCTCGTCGCGCAGCGTCGCTTCCTTGCCCTTCGTCCACCACGTATAGCGGCCGGCCTGGTAGCGCGCGCCCGATGCCGACACCGTATCGACGAACAGCATCTGCTTGCCGTCGACCGGCACGAGCGCGAAGCTCTGGCCGTTGCCTGCGAGCCAGTACGACACGCGCACGGGCTGCTTCTGGTTCGCGCACTGGTAGACGGTTTGCTGGCGCGCGTCGGCGTCGATCTCCTCGACGGTCAGTTGCGCGGCATGCGCGACGGAAACGGCGGTGCCGGCGAGCGCAAGCGCGGCGAGGGTTTGGCGAATCATGCAGGTCCTCTCACGAGACGGGTGGAAGCGCGCCCTCGCGGGGCGCGCGGTTGTTGTTTATAGGGAGGCTCGGCGGCTTGCCAGAATCAGGGATCGATCACATCCGCGCACGCATCGGTCGGCGCCGCGGCGACATGGCCGACGAGCGGCACGATCTTGAGTCCGGCCGACGCCACCCGGCACGGCGCGGCCGCGAGGCCGCAGCCCGCGAGACTCGCGACGAGCGCCAGCGCGNCGCCCAGCTTTCCGATACGCAACCATCTCGACGCCATCGTCCTCTCCTCGTTCCGTCAGCGNGCCGACACGGGCCGGACGGCCGCGGCCGCNCGCTNCGCGCGTTCGCGGGCTTCGTCGACGGTCGCGCCGGTCGCCAGCGCGACGCCCATGCGTCGCTTCGCAAAACTTTCCGGCTTGCCGAACAGGCGCANGTCCGCGCCCGGCACCGCGAGCGCGTCGCGCACGCCNTCGAACGCGATCCCGCGCTCGTCGAGGCCGCCGTAGATCACCGCCGACGCAGCCGGCGTGCNGAGCGCCGGATCGACCGGCAGCCCGAGAATCGCCCGCGCGTGCAGCTCGAATTCCGACTGACGCTGCGAGGCGAGCGTGACGAGGCCCGTATCGTGCGGCCGCGGGCTCACCTCGGAGAACCATACGTCGTCGCCGCGCACGAACAGCTCGACGCCGAACAGGCCGCGCCCGCCGAGCGCCTCGGTCACCTTGTGCGCGATCTCGCGCGACTTCTCTAGCGCCGCCGCGCTCATCGGCTGCGGCTGCCACGATTCGACATAGTCGCCCGCCACCTGCACGTGGCCGACCGGTTCGCAGAAATAGGTACGCGTATCGAGCGTCGCCGGGTCGATCGCGCGCACGGTCAGTTGCGTGATCTCGTAGTCGAAATCGACGAAGCCCTCAACGATCACGCGGCCGTGGTTCACGCGCCCGCCCGCCATCGCGTAGTCCCACGCGGGTTTCACGTCGGCGTCGGTCTTCACGACCGACTGCCCCTTGCCCGACGACGACATCACGGGCTTCACGACGCACGGCATGCCGATCTTCGCGACGGCCGCGCTGAATGCCTCGAACGAATCGGCGAACGCATACGGGGAAGTCGGCAGGCCGAGCTCCTCGGCCGCGAGCCGGCGAATCCCTTCGCGATTCATCGTGAGCTGCGTCGCGCGCGCGGTCGGGATCACCTCGGCGAGGCCAGCCGCCTCGATCGCCGCGAGCGCGTCGGTGGCGATCGCCTCGATCTCGGGGACGATCAGGTGCGGACGCTCGGCCTCGACGACTGCCCGCAGCGCGGCCGGGTCCGTCATGTCGATCACGTGCGCGCGATGCGCGACCTGATGGCCGGGCGCGTCCGGATAGCGATCGACCGCAATGACTTCGACGCCGAGACGCTGCAACGCGATGATGACTTCCTTGCCGAGCTCGCCCGCGCCGAGCAGCATGACGCGCGTGGCCGAGGGTGAAAGCGGCGTACCGAGCCGCTGACCGATCTGCATGTGATTTCCCGCTGGTTCTGTTGGAGGACGAAAACGGCTTCGATGTTAACACGGGCATCCAGGCCGGTTTGGGCCGTTTGGCCGCCCCCGGCGCCATGTCGCGCGAGGCCCGTGGGCGGGCTGCGAACGTTTTCGCGCGCGAAGTGTCGGCTCGCCTGCCGCGGGGCGGGTGCGTTACTCTTACGCCTTGATCAGAATCCGAAGAGGAACGAGGCTCATGTCCCACCTGTCCGCGGCCGCACGCGCACGCACCGGCCTGCTTCGCCCGTTGCGCGCGCCGCTTTGCGCGTTGACGCTTGCCACGCTTCTCGCCGCCTGCACGATGCCGACCCATCCCGATTCCGCCGCCCCCGCGCCCGACCCGTACAACCCGGCCGCCGTCCAGTTGCTCGACGACACGAGCTGGGAACTCACCAACTGGGTGAACGCCGACGGCACGCAACGCGCGATCCCGCACGGCGACAACGGCGAGCCGATCAAGCTCGCACTGTCGACCGAGTCGGGCATCCGGCGCGCGAGCGGGTTCTCGGGCTGCAATCGCTACATGGGCACCTATGCGGTCAAGAACGGCCTGCTGAGCTTCGGCCCGCTCGCCGGCACGCGGATGGCCTGCCCGAACACGCTCGGCGGCCAGCTCGAGTCCGCGTATCTCGACGCGCTCGCCCACGTCGACAAGACCGGCGTGCAGATGCGCGCGCCCCAGCAATTGCAGATCGTGACCCAGGCCGGCGCAACGCTGACGTTCACGCACCGGAGCCCCTGATGCACGGCGCGCGCGGAGGCCGACCGACCGCCTTCGCGTGGCGCGCGACATGCACGTGCCACCCACGTGCGTCGCGCGGCGTGAATCGGAATCACGCCGCGTTAGAGTCTTGTTCGCCGGCCGGTTAAACTCGGCGGGTCGCGCCCCGCGCGCCCCTCCCCACTCCTGTTTCAAAGCATGCACACGGTTGTCTTCGGCTGGTTCGGCATCTCCGCCGTCTGGTTCCTCCTTCTCTTCTGGCGTCTCGTGCAGGCGATGCTGCCCGGCGGCGGCGGGCTTGCCGGCCGCGGCTCGATCCGCCTGTGGCTCGGCTTCGCCGCGGTATTCGTCGCAAGCGTCACGCTGACGAGCCCGCTGTCGGGCCCCGACACGAACGCGCTCGGCCATGCGTTCTCCGCCGGCTTCGCCCACGTGCTCGGCCCGATCGGCACGCCGGTCGCGATGGTCGTGCTGTTCTTCGCCGGCTTGCCGTGGCTGACCGGCATCGGCTGGCGGCAGTTCGCCGCGTGGGTCGACACGTCGTTCGGCGTCAAGCTGTCGCGCGACGGCGACGACGACGACGCGCGCGGGATCGCCGACCTGCCGCGCAGTGCGTTGCATCGCGACGACGACGTCGTGCAGCCGACCACCGCGCACACCGTCAACTCGATGGCGCCGCGCCAGAACGGCCGGTATTCGCGCCCGACAGTGTGGAAACCCGATCCGCAGGCACGGCCGAAGCCGCGCAGCAAGACCCCGCCGCGCCCCCTTGCGGAACCCGTCGCGCCGTCGGGCTGGCTGAAGCCGAGCGCGCCGCAGCGCACGCCCGCGGCACCCGCGCCGATCCCGGCCAGCGCGATGCCGCCGCCGACCACCGGCAGCACCGCCAGCCTCGCGCGCGCGGCAGCGAACACGCAAGTGCCGCGCCCCGCGCCGGCGCCGCTTCCGGTCGGATTCGAACCCGTCCGACCGCGCCCGACCGCCGCACGCCCGGCCACCGCAGCGCTGACGCAGACGGCGCCGCGCGCCACGGTCACGCCGCGACCGGCTGCTACGCAGCCGCCGCGCCCGCCGGCGCGCCCGGTCACAGGAACAACGCCAGCCGGCCTGTCGACGGACGCGGCACGACGCCGCCCGGCGCCGCCCGCGCCGGCGCGCGCGCCGCTCTATGCGTGGAACGAGAAGCCGGCCGCGCCGATTACGCCCGCACCGAGCGTTCACGACACGCTGCGTTCGATCGAGGCCAGCACCGCGCAATGGGCGTCGCTGGGCGGCACGCCGTCCGGCGATGCAGCGCAGACGGCGGCAGCAGCCGCTGCCGTGGCCGGTGTCGCCGCCGCAGCCGGCAGCGTGGCCGCACCGGCATCGGCGACCGTGTCGAATGCGTTCGGCTCCGCGACGCACGGCATCGCAGCCCAGGACGCCAATGCTCCGGCCGAACACGATGCCGCGCCCGCATACGACGACAACGCGCCGATCGTGCTCGACGCCTTCATGCCGGCGCAGTCCGGCATCGCGCAGGCTCCGGTTGGCGATTTGTCCCCTCCTGCATTCGGTGACGCTGAACCGAACGCACGGCCGAATACCGGCAGCAACGATGCGGCGTTCTCGCATCGCGCCGACGACGCAATCCGTCACGTCGACGCTACGCCCGACGCGCCGGCATTCGGGGTCGCAGCACCGTCGATCGACGCACCCATCGACTTCGCGCCTTGGGAAGATGTCGTCAGCGCGCCGGTTCCGGCGCTCGACGTGTCGACCGGAAACCCGATCGCCGAGCCGCCGGCAGTCACCGCGGGACCGCAATCCGCGCATTCAGCCTTCACACAAGGAGGAGATGCAGCGGTTCGCGACCTCGACACCTGCAAGCCGACCGGGTCTATCGATATCGACGGCCAGGCCGACGCGCAACCGGCGTCTGCAATCGATCGCGCCGCTTCGGCCCGCGTGCCTCAAGGGGCTGCCGACCCGCACGCCGCCGCGAAGCCTGCCGACGGCATCGTTCCGTTCGCTGCCCTGCCCGCTTCGTCGCTCGCGGGAACGTCCGTGAGCGCACGTTCGGAAACCGCGTCGATCGCGGCAACGTCCGCACCGGCGGTATCGAATCACGTGCCGGACGCCGTCAAGCCGGTCGAGGCGGCGGAACCCGCGGCACCGCTGTCGGCGGTCGCTCAACGCGCGACGCCCGCTACATATTGGACCGCGCCGACGATACCGCCCGCAGCGACACAAACGACCGTTGCCGCTGAACCGCCGAAATCGCCGGCGGTTCAGCCGTTTGCCGCAACCTCGGCGGCTTCGGCCGTCAATGCATCGCCGCTGACCGGCACGGCTCATGGCTCGACTGCACACGCATCCGCGCCCGCCTCCGCATCGAACATCGCGCCCGTCGCTACCGCAGGTTCGCCGGTCGGCGTAACCGGCACGGCGTCCGCTTCGCCGTCGCAACCGGCCGCCTCGGCATCGCCCGTTGCCGCCCCCGCGTCGGCATCGCCCGCCGGGGTCACGGACACGACTGACGGTTCGCTTTCCCGCACCTCGACGCCTGCATCACCCGATGCGCCCACCGTGATGCCGTCGACGACTGGCGCATCGGCTTCGACGTTCGGTTCGACTGCGCAGGTGCCCGCAACGCCGGTGCCCGCTACCGCGACGCCCGCGACTTTCACGTCCACATCGATCGCCGCGTCGTCTTCCCCGTCGGCATCGGCATTTCCTGTCGACACAGCAGCCATGTCGACCGGTACGACGACCTTCGCTCCATTCAGCGCATCGGGCGCGGTCGCTCCGCAGCCGCCAATCAGCCTGCCCGTATCGCCAACCGCGTCCGCCGCGACGTCGACGTCCTTCACGTCCTTCAGCGCGCTCGCGCCGACGACCACGGCCGCCGCCACGCCAGCGCACCCGATCGCCAGCGCGCCTGTCGCCGCGGCCGGGCCGCTGACGTCCATCGGTGCGGCCACCGCGACGCAGGCTCCGTCGATCGCGTCCGTCCCTGCCGCCGCCCCGGCCGCGACTCAGACGTTCACGACATCGCCCGCCCCTGCCGTCTCACCGTCGGGCTGGTCCATGTCGCATGACGTGACGGCAGCACCGACCACGGCACCGCTGGCGGCAACCGTCCCCGGCGCGAACCTGCCGACCACGCCGGCCACCGTCGTTTCTGCGCCGCCATCGCCGGCAGCCCCGCCGATCGGCGCACCGGCCTCCCATCCAATCGAGGCAACCGGCCCCGCCCAAGCCGATACCCCAGCCCGCCCGCCGCGCCCGAACGCGTTCGAATTCCACGCACCCGCGTCGTTCAACGTCGAATTGCCGACGCTCGACCTGCTCGAGCCCGCGTCCGACGACGTCGAAATGATCACCGACGAACACCTCGCGCAAACCGCGCAGGTGATCGAGCAGCGGCTGCAGGAATTCAAGGTGCCGGTGACGGTGGTCGGCGCGTCGGCCGGCCCCGTGATCACGCGCTTCGAGATCGAACCCGCGCTCGGCGTGCGCGGCAGCCAGATCGTCGGCCTGATGAAGGACTTGTCGCGCGGCCTCGGCCTCACGTCGATCCGCGTCGTCGAGACGATCCCCGGCAAGACCTGCATGGGCCTCGAACTGCCGAACGCGAAGCGCCAGATGATCCGCCTGTCGGAAATTCTTGCCGCACGCGAATACCAGCATTCGCCGTCGCAACTGACGATCGCGATGGGCAAGGACATCACCGGCCACCCGGTCGTCACCGATCTCGCGAAGGCGCCGCACATGCTCGTGGCCGGCACGACGGGTTCGGGCAAGTCGGTCGCGATCAACGCGATGATCCTGTCGCTGCTGTACAAGGCTACGCCGGAAGACGTGCGGCTCATCATGATCGACCCGAAGATGCTGGAGTTGTCGGTCTACGAAGGCATCCCGCATCT
>Ga0058696_1000204_pt1 | contig 25911 bp, 14 predicted proteins | sample AgamicMgSfrz_FD_55077 | JGI IMG/M metagenome (GOLD analysis project Ga0058696, IMG submission 55077) | Agave microbial communities from Guanajuato, Mexico - Mg.Sf.rz | ecosystem: Host-associated > Plants > Phyllosphere > Phylloplane/Leaf | place: Guanajuato, Mexico | collected 2012-05-30 | reverse complement strand
TTTTTTATCATTTTTTTATCACTTTTTGTCTTCTTCTTTATTGTCTTTATCAAGGTAGAAGTTAATGTTAACAGTGGTAGTAGAATCTTTTTTTGAGAAGAAAAGAACTCCCACGAAAACAACGCCTCTTAATGCGTCTTCGCTTGATAAATCTTTGATGTTGTTCACAGCATCCATTGTGCCATTAAACAAATCTAGAACATTTAATAAATTCTGCATAAACTAATTTCACCACACTCTACTACCCAGTTCTATCGAACATCTATAAATTTATTAACTCTTTTCCGAGTGCGTCGAAAAATAGTTTTTCAATCAACTAACATCAGAATACCACACTTTTCCTGTTAGGGCAATATATAGTGTGTATTCCATTTGATAATAACTATATGTTGTGTTTTAGAATAATAATGAGGCAACAGTGTAATACGTTAAAAAGAGCAAAAGGTCCGAGTCGTATTTTTTAAGAAGATCACTTAAAAAATCTCCACTCTTTCCCCCTTTCGTTCTTTTTTTCTGCCCTTTTGGACTAATCACCAAGCCCAATATACTCAAAAAGGAAAAAATGTTATTATCGGCTTGTTTTATTTATTGTAAGGGCAGAATCACTTAGTCCCCTTCTCTTCTTTAAGACCACGGGGCCAGCCCCGTAAACCCCGCCCATCCCTTCAATCTCAAAAAGGAAAAGGACTTTTTATGTAATTTAGGCTCTAGAATAGTTGATTTTCACACCTTTTTAACTATAAGGAAACTAGGATTTAGGACAATTTTAAATCCTGGAACTGAATTTTAAGGAGGTGTTTTATTTGTGGTAACAAATCACAAAATAAAAGAATTTGTTTTGGGGATCATTATTGTAGCTATGGGTTTTCTTTCATATAAAATTACAAGCTTCTTTAATGATGATAGTTTCTTTTCATATGGTATGACAGGGTTTAACAGTGCCTTTTTAATTCACTTTGCCATTACTTTTGTTGTATTGGGAAGCATAGCAGCTGTTGGGTTTTTATTGCTCATTAAGCGTTTTTCCAGTCGTCAAGCATCGAATACATCTCGCTTATTAAATTGGCGTCAAGTGAAATCAGAAATGCGAGCAGTAGGAAGCGAAGCTCTAGTTCCTAAAAAAGATAAAAAGTTTAATCAATCAGCCCATCTGTTACTATCTCAAAACCTAAAACTAAACAATGAATTAGTATTTCATCACACGGTGGTAGTTGCTGGATCAGGTGGAGGTAAAACCTCTTCTATTCTTCTCCCTCAATTATTTACCTTAAACGGACCATCAATTATTATTACTGACCCAAAAGGTGAGATTTATCATAAAACTCATAAGGCAATGGAAGCCAAGGGCTATTTACCGGTTTTGTTAAAACTGGATGACCCTAGCAGATCCGTTAAATATAATCTCCTAGGAAACTGTAAAACTATTAACGATGTTCGTAAGTTAGCAGAATCAATACTAGGAAAAGATGAATGGGGAATGCTCTCCCAAACTCTTTTGCAAGCATTCCTATTTAGACAATGGGCGTTAGGTGGGACTATTACGGATGTAGTTAAAGACCTCGCAGAGTGTCCAGTTGATACATATGAACTTGAGTTAGAGTACTTTAAAGGTGAAGAAGTAGATGAAAACGCTAGGATGGCGTTTGATCAGTTTGTAAAAACGTCTCAGGGTGGATCGTTAGTTAGTTCAATCTTTGCAACAATTCAATCTAAAATGAAGGTCTTCGAGGATCCAAATATAGAGGAAATTAGTAAAGGCGGGAAATTTCGAATTGAATATTTAAGAAGAAAGAAAATTATCCTCTATATCTCGTATCCGGAAGAAGAGTCTACGTACTATTCCCCATTCTTGGCTTCTTTCTATTATCAAACTTTTAACATCTTAAAAGGCGACGAATCTGTAAATCAATCAAAAGACTCTGGGGAACTTGGTTTGCCAGTTTACTTCCTCTTGGATGAGGCGGCAAATCTGGGGGCTATTCCTGAGTTCGATAAGCTAATGGCCACAATTCGTTCCAAGAAGATGGGTGTTGAAATCTTCCTTCAAGCTTTTGAACAGTTAAATTCCGTTTATGGAGTAGATTCTGCTAAAAGCATTATCCAGAACTGTAAAACGAAAATCACTTTATCCGGTGTATCTGATGAAGCAGCAAGAAAGTTTTCAGAACTTGCAGGGAAACGCGAAGTTGAGAGTACTTCAATCACATATAGTGGAAAGAATTCAGTATCTACTTCTACTTCAATAAAAGAAAAAGATGTTATTTCTGCTGATGAAATCCGCCGTATGAAATCCCATCAGATGCTAATCATATCTGATAATTTGCGTCCAATTATTGATGATAAAAATTATTACTATATGGATAAGATTGATTTTTGGTTCTTCAAAAATACGCGTTTTTCTAATGAAACTAAGAGAAAGCTAGCTATGAAGTTTAAAAAGCTAATAGGTTACAAAAAATGAGCTTCAAAAATAGCTCTAAAATCGATTTTTAATGGAGTACTAATGCCTTAGTATCCAAACGAACAAAATAGCCTGTAAAGGCTAAATAAAAAAGAGTAGACAGTTAGTTCTACTCTTTTTTATCGTTCCAAGTCGTCCTTATCGCCAAATCTACTTTTTCCCTTAATCTCTTGTTGTGTCGGTTTTTTGAAGTAGCTTTCTTCTTTCTCTGGATCAATCTCTATTTCGTCAAAATCAATATCAAGATTAATTTCTAATAGAGCTGAAACTTCAAAAGTACGGTCAACCATTTCTTCTAAATAGCTAATAAGGAATGATACATATTTTTCTGAATCCTGGTCAACAGCTGCACGAAATTCATCACGTAATATTTCTAATTCGGCAACGACCTCACTTATTAAGCCTTCAGTAAGTGTATTATTTAATTGAACCATTGTTTCTAAAGCTTCCCTATCTTTAATTTTTAAACGTTCAATTCTTTGAGGAACGAGTCTCAACACTTCACAAAGACGTTCACATACATATTTGTTTTTCTTAATATGGTCTTTTAGCTCAGTTAAAATCTCCTCTAGTTCTTTTCTAATTTCTTCATCAGTTAGATCGCTGAGGTCTACTTCTAATTTTTGTTGCTCTATTATCATCTGAACAATTTCTTCAAAACTTTCATCCAGTGAGAAAGCAATTTTTCCGTAGTTATGGAGCGATGGTGCTAATTTTTCATCAAGTAATTTCTTTAATTCATCTATCATTGTTATTCATCCCCGATCTATTATTAAAAATGTTTTCAAGTTGTTTATTGTTGTAAATGTTATGTTTGTTAAGCGTAGGTTTCATTGAAAGTAATGTACCTATTTCCCTTTTAGCTCGCTCTACATCTTTATCATTTAACATATCTTTTATGTTCAACATTTCTGAAACAGCTATGCCAAACACAATTAGTGAATGATCACGTTTACGTTTTAACTTTTTGTTTTCTCTTGCAATCCTCTCTTTCTTCTTTCTCTTTAAGTCCTCAATCTTTTCTTTGTGCCTTAAAATTTCTAAGTCTTCTTTTGTTAACTCAGATTCTTCTTTTTGAGATGACTGTTTACTCTTGTTATCATCTTCTTTTTTTATTTGCTCAGGATCTTTATTATTCTCTCTGGCAGGTGCAGATTCTTGTTTTAAGAATTTATCTTTATTTTCTTCCAATGTTATTCACCTCTAATTTCTAAATAAATTTTAAAGAAGTATATATAAAAATTTAAAAAATAAATAAAAAAAAGAAAAAAATAAAAAGATATAAACCCTTTCCAAATGAAGATTGGAAATTAGGGTTTTAGAAAATCACTGTCCCCAGACAGGCTCCATAAGGAGCACACTTCCGCATTCATCCGAATGCTACAAAAATCGTGTGCCCTGCGGGGCTAAAAACAAAAACCAAAAACATAAAACCCAAACCCAAAAACCCAAAAACAGCTAAATCCAAATATGCACTTATTCGCTCTCCCGAGCTAGCCTCCGTCTTTGTGTGCATATCTGTTTTTTAGCTGTTTCTTTTTATATGGCCAATTTCAATTTTTAATTGTAATTGTCTAAAAAAAGATTATAGTTTTGAAAAATCTATAATCCAATTCCAAAAGAAATGAGGTGAATAGAATGCCAGATAAAAAAGCTTATTATCGTATTTCCTCTAAAACAGTGGGGAGAACTAGCTATAATGTTCCAAGTCGTTTTGCTTATGCCGTAGGCATAGAAGTAAAGAATGAAGAAAATGGGAGAACTTATCATAAGAAAACAAAGTCATTAGTCGAAGGAATTGAAACAGAGATGGTTATTAATAAAGGAGCTTCAGAAAAATTTAAAGATACAAATCACTTTTTTAATAAGATGAATCAAAGTGAGAAGCGCGTGGATGCCCGCGTCTTTTATGAATTAGAAGTTTCTCTCTTTCAAGATTTTACTAAAGAAGAAAACAAAGAAGTAGCAAGACAATTTGCAAAGGATTTAGCAGATAAATATAACACTCCTGTATCTGTTTCATTTCATAAAATGAACTCTCACAATCCCCACGCACACGTTATTTTTGGAGAGCGATCACTTGAAGGAGAAGAATTTTCTAAGAAAAAAATAGAAGCGTTCAGAAAAAAAGGTATCATAAAAAATTTCCGTGAAATGTGGAAAGATAGAGCAAATGAATATTTTAAAGAACACGAAAAAAATATGTTTGTGGATCATCGTTCATACCGAGATCAAGGTAAGGGAAAAGTGCCTATGAGACGTATTATGAAAAATTCTACTACTCAAGATGTTGAGCAAATAAAAAGAGAAAATTACATTAATCGCATTCATAACAAAGAGATTGATTTTCAAGAAAGACGCAAGGAAATAAAATACGAGGCAAGAGATAGAAACTTTATTCTTAAACAAAAACTTTATAGAAGGGAGGTGAAAACATTGGCAGAACCAGCGCGCAGTTTAAAACCAAAAGCCAAAGTTGCTACTGTACATAAACTTTACGACAAAGAGATTAAGAAGAACGAAGAGAAATTTCTTCATAAGAAACACGAGCATAAAGAACAACGTGAGTTAAATAAAAGCGTCAATAAAGACAAATTTAAGCAACAAAAACAGATGTACAAGGACCAACGCCAAAAATCCAAGAGTACTATTGGATTGAAAAAGGGCGATATTATGGACTTGAAGCTCTCAAATAAAGAATTGAAAGCTGATCTAAAAGGCTATTCAAAGCTTAATCCTTTCCAGTGGAAAGAACGAAGAGCAATCAAACAACAAATGGCTCGTAACAAAGTCAAAATGAAGAAAAAACGTTATGAGATCCGTAAGGAGAAAACGAAACAAAAGCTACATAAAGAAAAATATAAAGAGAATCGTAAAGAGTATGTTGGCCAAAAGAAAAAAGAATACGGCTTACTTAAAGAGAAAATTGTTAGCAAACTTAAAGCTAAAGCACTCAACCGTGAGAAACAGCAAGTTAAAAACAAACAAATCGATGGAAAAGTTGTATCTCTTAAAGAATACAAAAAGACCCACAAAGTCGAGAAAACAAGAACAGCAGAAAGAAAACAAGGGAGAGCACGTTAATGCTCCCCTTTTACTTGACTTGTTTAGTAATGTGTTTATAGTCACCAGTGAAAGAAAAGCCATTCTCTCACACCTCGTTCCAGGATAAAAAAACCTCACCTTTCCCCAAGAGAAATGAGGTTTTTTTTACATAGGTAAAGGGATTTTTAAATGTTTTTTAAATGGTTAACTGAGGTGAACTAATTTGGAAGAAGTATTAATGAGATCTAATGAAGTTTCAAGTGAAGTAGGTATAAGTGAATCAGTAGTTAGAAAGTATTCATTAGCCCTAGAAAGAAAGGGTTATGTATTTAAAAAGGATGAATTTGGCGGAAGATATTATTCTAAATATGACCAAGAAACACTTGAAATGGTAAGATCATTAACTCAGCAAAACAGATATACAGTAGGTGTAGCAACGGAAATGGTTGCTGGAAAAAGAAAAACAGTAGCCACCATTGAAGAAAAACAAACAGATTCCCCTTTGCTGGAAGAAGAATTTGATTATATGCAACTCAAAAATCACTTGGAAAATACCCGCCAAGAATTCAATAAAATTAAGGATACAATTAAATCTTTTGAGGATATATTAGAAGTTAATTTGTCCCTATTACAAAAGTTAGGCGAGGCTAAAAATGAAGTTGAAATGAAATCAAATGAAAATGCTTATTTAGAAGAAAAATTAAGAAAAGTTATTAGCATTCTTCAATAATAAAACATATCCATTAGAGCATATAATGTAGGAATACTTGTAGCATAAGCTTGCTATATTAGCAGTGTAGTGCAAGCTTAACCTACGCACTATATACCAACTTTTTAAAGCCTTTTAAGGCTTTTTTTTTTGCTATTAATAAGCTAACCTAAAGCTAGNTTATTGCTAGCTTTAGGTTAGCTTATTAATATTCAAAAAAATATTTTGTCGAAAAAAAGTACTTACTATCCTTGAAATAACCACAATATAAGAATATAATTTGCTAGCTTTTATACTAGCTTAAAGCTAGCTTTCTGTTTTTAATAAATAGAAGGAAAATGCAAAACCAAGTAGAATTAGTACATAGTCAAAGGGAAAGTGCCAATGGCTCTTAAACGAATTGTTAGTCAAATTTTATTGTGAAGAGAGGGATTAGATTGACAAAAATATTTGCTATTGTATCAAATAAAGGTGGCGTTCTTAAGTCAACTTTAACGGTAAATATCGGAGCTGAATTGTCTAGGAATTACCGTGTATTGCTTCTAGATACTGATGGACAATCAAACGTTGCAGGTACGTTCGGATTAATTGAAAGAAATGTAAAAGCGACGTTATTTAGTTGTTTGATAGGAGAAAATAGCTTAGAAGAAGCTATTGAAAATGTAGCGCCTAATATAGATGTGGTTGTCGCTGGGGAATTGATGAACGGTTACTCAAATTACACGAGACAACGAGAAATAAGCCCTGTAAAACTGTACAACTTGGTTAACGAGGTAAAAGACAGTTACGATTATATTATTATTGATACACCACCTTCTAAAAACGATGCAACGCTACAAGCAAAGTTAGCAGCTGACGAAATTATTATTCCGTTTCATCCTGAAGGTTATGATGTTGCTGCCATTGTTGCAACACTAGACGGGATTACCGAGGTAAAAGAAAAAACAAGTAAAAAACTAAAAGTAAATAGCATTGTCATAACAAAGTTTGACTATAGATTGTCCCATCATAAAAAAATTGCGAAGGACGTTCAAATGTTAGGTAATCGCTTAGGTATTAAAATAGTTAAAACGCGAGTGCCTTATTTAAGTAGTGGCGGTAAATCAGTGGTTGAAGAACAATTACCAACAGTATTATCAAAGAAATGGAACAAACTTAAAGGTATCTATGCAAATGTAGCCAAGGAGGTTGTTGAAAATGGCTGATGGCGGAGTATATGATTTAAACGATATAAAGATTAAATTCGATAATGATACAGATACAGATCCACCCAATAATAAAGAAAAAGCTAGTGATGAAGCTAGCAATGAAACTAGCGAAAATCCTAACGTTGAAGCTAGCCAAGAAACTAGCAAGAAAGTTAGCAAGAAAGCTAGCAATAAGAAGCAAAATTCAACTACTGCTGTTACAGGAACAACTAACGTTATAGATAAGATTATTAACAAAAAAACTAAGAAAAAAACAGCCGTTAAATCTGTCTATAAAGGTATTTACTTTGAGCCTGATATTTACGAAGTTATTGCTAAATGTATGGATGATGCCGGCAATAAAAGAATTCAATCAACTATAGTAAATGACTGCTTGCGAGAAGTATTTAAGAGTCGTAATTTACTATAAAAAAGAGCCCTATACAGTTTTATAGGGCTCTTTTTGTTTAGGAAAAATAGCTAGCTTTATGTTAGCTTTAAGCTAATAATAGGCTAGCTTTAAGTTAGCTAGTTGAACTTGAATAACTACTAAAAGTATACAAATAAACCCTTTATTTAATCACTATTAGAACACTATTTACACACAACATACACACAAATTAATTTTTTTAGTTAAACTTAAATACACAAAAAACACACGAAAATGATTTTTATCTCATTTCTCGTTTGTTAAGTTAGACTTAAGGTTAACTAAAATCTTGTAACCCTTGGTATAACAGGGTTTTATTCTTCTGTTTTATCAACTTTCTTTTTTGTTGCTTTTGGTTTAGTTAAACGAATTAACTCGAAAGTGAATGGGGTTGTATACGATATACAAAAAAACGGTGGTTCCTGAAATAGGTATTATGTAAACTAGACGATAAAACCTTAATGCACAGGGGTTGAAATAGCATCATTTTCACAGAGTTTATGCATTATTTTATACATCGTTGATATATGAGCGTTTTTGAGCATTGGGCGGAAATAAAATCAGCGCCAAAAATGCATAAAAGTAGTTAATAAAAAAGCTAGCATAGATATTGAATTGCTAGCTTTTTTGCTAGTTATTGAATAGCTTCTTTTTAAAAAATAGAAAATAAAAATAAATAAAAGGGTTTGACTTTTTGTCATCGAAAAGTAAAATAGAAGAAAGAAAGGAGTGGTTTAAATGGCAAAAATGGGAAGACCTAAAAAGGCGCCTTACAGATCTAAACAAATTAGACTTGGTAAGCTTGAAGACGAAGTAAACGAGCTTGTTAAATTACTAGAAAGCGAAAAAGATAAAACGCTAGTTTTAAACTTGCTAGAAAAGCTAAAGCCAGTTTCTTAAATGATACATTCAAAACAAAAGAAACAAAAAAGGCTTCATTTAACTGGATTCAAAACAACTAAATATGTAGAATTAAACGAAAAGAAGACGCAAAAAAATCCCTGCGTAGGAACAGAGATTTTCTTGCGGTGTGACCGTTAAGCCTCAACCAATATAAACTTTTTCCTGGACAGAAAAAGATTTTAACAAATCATATTTACATCTATAGTAACTAATATTTAATAATTTTTCAATAAAAAAAGAATTCCTTTTTTAAAAAAATTAGTTATATATTTACTGTAAATATTTATAGGGCGGTCACACCTATCTTCTTTCAAAAAAACTTTTTTGACAGGATGGGTGTGTTTTTTTTGAACTCTTATGTAAACGATACTTATAAATTTTTATCATTATTCAGCGAAGACGAAAACGAAGAATTTATCTTAACCCTTTTTTCGGATGTGGATTCTATAAAGAATCCTAAACATTTACCTGTTAAGCTTCTTAACTTAAATAAACCGTTAAATAAATGGATTGCTTATAAAGGGAAACAAAAAACATTTATTCAACATCACAATTTAAAGAAAAAACAAGCCGTGTTTTTTGTTGTTAACGCCGGAGGAACGAAAGCCGAAGAAATTAATAAAAAACGTGCTGTGTTTATTGATGAGGATTTCGCTAAAGAGAAATACGTTTATGAAAGCGAAGCAGAAGCTAATAAACAACGTGAAAAACTACTAAAAACAGGGATTTTCAAACGGGTAGAAGTTGAAGCTCCAAGTGCAAAAAACAAACAAGCAAATCAGTGGATCGTAAGAGCCAGAAAGACAAAAAAAGAAATTAAACGTTTAAAAATTGAATTCCTACGTGAACACAAAGAAGAATTGAAAGATGCTCTTATAGTTGAAACGTTTTCCGGATTTCATATTTATTGGCTTATAAACGATTGTTCGGATGAAATGTTTAAGATGATCGAAGAGGCGCTAATTGTTAAATTTAATTCTGATCCTCAAGTAAAAAATCTTGCAAGAATTCTGCGTGTACCAGGCTTTTATCATCAAAAATATGAAGACGAGGAACCATTCTTAGTTGAAGTTATACAGTGGTCAGAACGTAGATTTGACGCAAATGTATTAGCTCAAGAACTAAATCTTAAATTAGGGAAAAAACAACAAGAAAAAGGCTATACCAAGGAAAAAGTTAAGGAAAGAGTATCTTATAAATCTGAATTAAGACGCAGCACTACGGTCATAAAATACAGAGATAAGCCGAAAATAGAGTTTGCTCCTCCCAAACCGATTGAGCAAGAAGTAACCTTTTCAAGAGCGTTAGAAGAAATTAAACAAAGACCATTGAGCGACTTTGTAGCATCCCCAATTTTAATGAACGGAGAAAAGGTAGAATGCCCTTTCCACGAGGATGAACACCCTTCTGCGGTGGTGTTTAAGAGCGAGAAAGGTCAAGAGTTATTTTATTGTCACGCGTGTGAGATAGAAACAAAAAATGCAATAACGCTATATAAGTCTAAACTAAATTATTCATACAGAAAATCTGTAGAAAAACTAGCTAGAATGATTGGTTTAAAGATTGTAAGAACTGAGTGGGAACAAGATTTAAAAGATTCATATGATGAGAATCGAGAATTTTTAGAAGAAGAATTAGACGTATTGTACCCTAACTTGTATTATTACATTTCTAAATATGGAAGAATCTCTTATCTACGGTATTTTAACGATAAAGCGAGTGTGAAAATTCTAGATAAAGATTACTCTTACGAAGATAAAAATATTTATTTTTCATCCATTAGACATATTATGAAAGAGCTTGGTAAAACAAGTATGAAAAGCGTTCATCACACTACGTGTTTACTAGTGCTGTTAGGGTTTCTAAAAAGAGTTCCAGATGAATCAATACCAGAACCAATGAAAGCACGTTCTAGAGCCTTAAAAGAGAGTTTAAAAAGCGAACTGGAAGAACAAGGGGACAAGGGGAAGAAACGTGCTGAACATCTAAGAGATATTAATTTCTACATAACAACAAACTGGAGCGATAACGCTTTTGAAATGGAAAAGCTAGCTAGGACTTTACGAGAAAAAGGTTTCTCAATGACAAAGCATATGAACAAAACCGGTTTAACTAAGCTATTAGGAAAAGAGCTTGCCAATCGAGTTTTTATGGATGAAAGAGTAGTAAGTAAGAAGTTTGAAGCCAAAGAAGCGAAGCTCAAAGAGATAATAAAAAACGAAATCGAGGAAGTTGGCTTCTGTGTTTGGCAAAGTTTACTTACTAAGAGGATACGCTATACCGCCGAAGCAAAAGAATACAATTCGGATACAAAAAAAGTCATTAAGAAGCGAACTATGAAAGAAATGACTAAGAAAGAGAAAGAAGACATCTTTAAACGTGCGCTACCAAGTTTACTTGGTAATGAATATCAAAAAATAAGCGTAAGAAGCGAAGAAAAAAAGAAAATGTTCGGTTATACAAAAAAAACACCGGCTCAAATATATGTAATCGTGCCAGTTTAATTTGGTGGCGTGTTTTTCGTAAAACAAAGTGCCTTCATCCTTAGAGCCACAAGGGATGAAGGCACTTTTATAAAAACGGGGTACAATAAAAGAACTTTAATACTTAACTCTTTTATTGTACCCCGTTTTTATAAAACCTTTACGAGCCTTACTCTCCCAAGGGATAGAGACTCTTAAACTAGTGATTTTTACGCCACCAAAATTCTAGACACTAGACGTCTATTCCACAGATATAAAGTTTACTAGAGCATTTAAAATATAAATACATAGAAAGATTGATTCCTAGCGAACGTAGTGAAGCTAACCGCCGGTAGGCGAACTTAATCTTTTAATGTTTTGTCTTTTGTATTTATAAATTTAAGATAAACAATCTAAATATATAGCAGTGATTTATTCAAGTGGAGGAGCGCAGAGTCCCCTAGTGGGCACGATAAGGTTTTTCTCTCTTAAGGTTTATCCTTTTTTACGAAAGTACATTTACCCTACGAGTAATAGCNAATAAATTTTTTTACAGCTTCTTTTTAAAATTGGTGAGGTTTATCCAAGCTACATTGATAGCGATCAACCTTGTAACGAATGATTTTAAGATTAGATATATACTCTTTATATATTGTTTATATAAAGGTTTTTAGCTACTTTCTAGTGTCCTTGTAGGCAGGAGTTTTTTTCTCTGTTAGGGAATGATATCGACAAGTCAATTTAGGGAGGTTACCAATGAGTGAGCTAAAAGAGACATTAGAACGCATTGATAGATCTTCACGGAATAGACAGATTTTAGAGTTACTCTCTGTTTACTGCGGACTGGTAGAAAAGAATGAGAGAATGATTGCTAAATATAACAAGAGAACAAATAATGCATTTAGAACTACGGAAGGCACTTATGCTAGAGGTCTACAAGAAGGATATGATGACTGGTTTAAAGACTTATTTGACGATACTGAGAAGTGTAGGGAGAGAATCATTGAATTAATGGGCTTAACGGACATTTGTAAACGTATGACTACGACTCTTATTTTCTATCGTTATGGAAGGAGAATAAGTTCATTTGATATTTTCATAGAGGAGCTGAAAAATGCTGCTTGGCAATACTTCTGCTATAGGAGTAACAGTCCTCTTAAAATTGAGGCGGTTAAAACGCGCGATAACGCTTTTTTAGTCTCTTTTGATACTTAACTTTAACAAATAAATAAAACCCCCTCACACGGCATTTTCAGGCGTCTGAGGGGGTTTTACCACTAATCTTTAGCCAGTGTAATAAATTGTCCATTCCTTGTATCTAGGGCAGTAAGATAAAAACAAAAAAATTACCAAGTAAATTTTTTACTTTTTTACCATTCACCTAAACCTTTTCTTACAAGTTCTAAAATAGCACTACTACGGCTATTTAAGTGATGTTCAATTTGATACTCGTCAATTTTTTCTAAAAGTTTTTCGGGATATTTAACATTTACTGGAACCAATTTTGTTTCTTTTTCCTTAGCTAAATTTTCTTCTTTTTTCGCCATATAGACTACCTCGAATCTTTTATTAATAGTTCCACTCCATAGTAACAACAGATACACAATCAATACAAGTTAATCTGAAATATGTTAAGGAATGAAATTGATTTGTTATTAAACTAAAATATTTAGTGTTTTATTTGTGTATATATTGTGTATATAAAAAATTACTTTTAACTCACAAAAAGTGTATACAATAAATATTTTTAGTAATATAATTGTAGATAAGCAAGTTACAAGAAAAGCATTTTTATAGCGCCCACCTCCTCCCTTTCAGGTGGGTATTTCTTAATAAGATGAGGTACACAGGTAGTGGGGGGATCAGGGGAACAAGGATATTTAGCTATTTTTGCTTTTTTTAAAACTAAAAAAATGGGGGAGAGAGTCACCGTGATTGGTATTAATAGTATTGTAGATAAACAAAAAACAGTAAAAGTAAGGAAAGTAAGAAGTGATAAGAAAAAAAGTGCGCGGGTGTGGATGGATGCATATACATACAGGAAGATTTTAAAAAATAGTAAGCTCAACAATATGACAATAACATCTTTTTGTTCTGAAATTGTGTCTTACCAGTTGCAGGAAAGGGAATACTTTCAGTTTGATCCAGTAGATTACGGAGTTGATGAGCACGTTATACATATCAAACTATCTCAAACAGATTATGAAAAAATTTGCGAATTGTCAGGTGAGTGGTTATATTCAAGCATTAGACAAACCGTTCATCGTGTTTTGAAAAATGGTTTGAAAGTTGAGGGTTTAAGCAAATGAGAGCATACAGCAATGCGAATGTAATGGAGGAATATTTAGAGAAGCCAACACATTTTTTTGGAAGATTTTTAAAAGCATTTTCCCAAAATGCGAAAGTGGAATTGGAAATTATGCTGCCTAAAAGAATGTATTTAAAAGGTGAACTGATTGCCGAAACAATAAGCGAAAAAATAGGAGCAAACTTCAGCTCAAGTGATTTGGTCGATCTACTATCTGAAGAACTTCTAGAATATTATTCACTTAATCAGAATCCACTGAAACTACATAGGACGTTTAAGGAAATCAGTTCAATGTCTATGATACAACGTTATTACAGATACAGCAAAGGTGATCTAATCCCAGTGAAGATAAAACTACTAAAAAAGGATGTTTTTAAACTAGAAATGTTGCTTGCCGACATTGAAGAAGTGGAAGAACGTGTAGATTTTACAGTAGAAAGTATACTAGAAATGCAGTACGTAAATTATATGCACGACTTGTTGGTAGGCACTAAAGAAGATTCCGTAAGGAAAATTATTAAACAAATAAGCTAACAATAAAGCTAGCATAAAGCTAGTATAAAGCTAGTATAAAACTAACAATAAAACTAGCTTTATGCTAGCTTATAAAACCGATTATGACGTATTTAAAAACCCCTTGAAGTCAACTTTCAAGGGGTTTTTCGGGGAACTTTTTTATCATTTTTTTATCACTTTTTGTCTTCTTCTTTATTGTCTTTATCAAGGTAGAAGTTAATGTTAACAGTGGTAGTAGAATCTTTTTTTGAGAAGAAAAGAACTCCCACGAAAACAACGCCTCTTAATGCGTCTTCGCTTGATAAATCTTTGATGTTGTTCACAGCATCCATTGTGCCATTAAACAAATCTAGAACATTTAATAAATTCTGCATAAACTAATTTCACCACACTCTACTACCCAGTTCTATCGAACATCTATAAATTTATTAACTCTTTTCCGAGTGCGTCGAAAAATAGTTTTTCAATCAACTAACATCAGAATACCACACTTTTCCTGTTAGGGCAATATATAGTGTGTATTCCATTTGATAATAACTATATGTTGTGTTTTAGAATAATAATGAGGCAACAGTGTAATACGTTAAAAAGAGCAAAAGGTCCGAGTCGTATTTTTTAAGAAGATCACTTAAAAAATCTCCACTCTTTCCCCCTTTCGTTCTTTTTTTCTGCCCTTTTGGACTAATCACCAAGCCCAATATACTCAAAAAGGAAAAAATGTTATTATCGGCTTGTTTTATTTATTGTAAGGGCAGAATCACTTAGTCCCCTTCTCTTCTTTAAGACCACGGGGCCAGCCCCGTAAACCCCGCCCATCCCTTCAATCTCAAAAAGGAAAAGGACTTTTTATGTAATTTAGGCTCTAGAATAGTTGATTTTCACACCTTTTTAACTATAAGGAAACTAGGATTTAGGACAATTTTAAATCCTGGAACTGAATTTTAAGGAGGTGTTTTATTTGTGGTAACAAATCACAAAATAAAAGAATTTGTTTTGGGGATCATTATTGTAGCTATGGGTTTTCTTTCATATAAAATTACAAGCTTCTTTAATGATGATAGTTTCTTTTCATATGGTATGACAGGGTTTAACAGTGCCTTTTTAATTCACTTTGCCATTACTTTTGTTGTATTGGGAAGCATAGCAGCTGTTGGGTTTTTATTGCTCATTAAGCGTTTTTCCAGTCGTCAAGCATCGAATACATCTCGCTTATTAAATTGGCGTCAAGTGAAATCAGAAATGCGAGCAGTAGGAAGCGAAGCTCTAGTTCCTAAAAAAGATAAAAAGTTTAATCAATCAGCCCATCTGTTACTATCTCAAAACCTAAAACTAAACAATGAATTAGTATTTCATCACACGGTGGTAGTTGCTGGATCAGGTGGAGGTAAAACCTCTTCTATTCTTCTCCCTCAATTATTTACCTTAAACGGACCATCAATTATTATTACTGACCCAAAAGGTGAGATTTATCATAAAACTCATAAGGCAATGGAAGCCAAGGGCTATTTACCGGTTTTGTTAAAACTGGATGACCCTAGCAGATCCGTTAAATATAATCTCCTAGGAAACTGTAAAACTATTAACGATGTTCGTAAGTTAGCAGAATCAATACTAGGAAAAGATGAATGGGGAATGCTCTCCCAAACTCTTTTGCAAGCATTCCTATTTAGACAATGGGCGTTAGGTGGGACTATTACGGATGTAGTTAAAGACCTCGCAGAGTGTCCAGTTGATACATATGAACTTGAGTTAGAGTACTTTAAAGGTGAAGAAGTAGATGAAAACGCTAGGATGGCGTTTGATCAGTTTGTAAAAACGTCTCAGGGTGGATCGTTAGTTAGTTCAATCTTTGCAACAATTCAATCTAAAATGAAGGTCTTCGAGGATCCAAATATAGAGGAAATTAGTAAAGGCGGGAAATTTCGAATTGAATATTTAAGAAGAAAGAAAATTATCCTCTATATCTCGTATCCGGAAGAAGAGTCTACGTACTATTCCCCATTCTTGGCTTCTTTCTATTATCAAACTTTTAACATCTTAAAAGGCGACGAATCTGTAAATCAATCAAAAGACTCTGGGGAACTTGGTTTGCCAGTTTACTTCCTCTTGGATGAGGCGGCAAATCTGGGGGCTATTCCTGAGTTCGATAAGCTAATGGCCACAATTCGTTCCAAGAAGATGGGTGTTGAAATCTTCCTTCAAGCTTTTGAACAGTTAAATTCCGTTTATGGAGTAGATTCTGCTAAAAGCATTATCCAGAACTGTAAAACGAAAATCACTTTATCCGGTGTATCTGATGAAGCAGCAAGAAAGTTTTCAGAACTTGCAGGGAAACGCGAAGTTGAGAGTACTTCAATCACATATAGTGGAAAGAATTCAGTATCTACTTCTACTTCAATAAAAGAAAAAGATGTTATTTCTGCTGATGAAATCCGCCGTATGAAATCCCATCAGATGCTAATCATATCTGATAATTTGCGTCCAATTATTGATGATAAAAATTATTACTATATGGATAAGATTGATTTTTGGTTCTTCAAAAATACGCGTTTTTCTAATGAAACTAAGAGAAAGCTAGCTATGAAGTTTAAAAAGCTAATAGGTTACAAAAAATGAGCTTCAAAAATAGCTCTAAAATCGATTTTTAATGGAGTACTAATGCCTTAGTATCCAAACGAACAAAATAGCCTGTAAAGGCTAAATAAAAAAGAGTAGACAGTTAGTTCTACTCTTTTTTATCGTTCCAAGTCGTCCTTATCGCCAAATCTACTTTTTCCCTTAATCTCTTGTTGTGTCGGTTTTTTGAAGTAGCTTTCTTCTTTCTCTGGATCAATCTCTATTTCGTCAAAATCAATATCAAGATTAATTTCTAATAGAGCTGAAACTTCAAAAGTACGGTCAACCATTTCTTCTAAATAGCTAATAAGGAATGATACATATTTTTCTGAATCCTGGTCAACAGCTGCACGAAATTCATCACGTAATATTTCTANTTCGGCAACGACCTCACTTATNAAGCCTTCAGTAAGTGTATTATTTAATTGAACCATTGTTTCTAAAGCTTCCCTATCTTTAATTTTTAAACGTTCNATTCTTTGAGGAACGAGTCTCAANACTTCACAAAGNCGTTCACATACATATTTGTTTTTCTTAATATGGTCTTTTAGCTCAGTTAAAATCTCCTCTAGTTCTTTTCTAATTTCTTCATCAGTTAGATCGCTGAGGTCTACTTCTAATTTTTGTTGCTCTATTATCATCTGAACAATTTCTTCAAAACTTTCATCCAGTGAGAAAGCAATTTTTCCGTAGTTATGGAGCGATGGTGCTAATTTTTCATCAAGTAATTTCTTTAATTCATCTATCATTGTTATTCATCCCCGATCTATTATTAAAAATGTTTTCAAGTTGTTTATTGTTGTAAATGTTATGTTTGTTAAGCGTAGGTTTCATTGAAAGTAATGTACCTATTTCCCTTTTAGCTCGCTCTACATCTTTATCATTTAACATATCTTTTATGTTCAACATTTCTGAAACAGCTATGCCAAACACAATTAGTGAATGATCACGTTTACGTTTTAACTTTTTGTTTTCTCTTGCAATCCTCTCTTTCTTCTTTCTCTTTAAGTCCTCAATCTTTTCTTTGTGCCTTAAAATTTCTAAGTCTTCTTTTGTTAACTCAGATTCTTCTTTTTGAGATGACTGTTTACTCTTGTTATCATCTTCTTTTTTTATTTGCTCAGGATCTTTATTATTCTCTCTGGCAGGTGCAGATTCTTGTTTTAAGAATTTATCTTTATTTTCTTCCAATGTTATTCACCTCTAATTTCTAAATAAATTTTAAAGAAGTATATATAAAAATTTAAAAAATAAATAAAAAAAAGAAAAAAATAAAAAGATATAAACCCTTTCCAAATGAAGATTGGAAATTAGGGTTTTAGAAAATCACTGTCCCCAGACAGGCTCCATAAGGAGCACACTTCCGCATTCATCCGAATGCTACAAAAATCGTGTGCCCTGCGGGGCTAAAAACAAAAACCAAAAACATAAAACCCAAACCCAAAAACCCAAAAACAGCTAAATCCAAATATGCACTTATTCGCTCTCCCGAGCTAGCCTCCGTCTTTGTGTGCATATCTGTTTTTTAGCTGTTTCTTTTTATATGGCCAATTTCAATTTTTAATTGTAATTGTCTAAAAAAAGATTATAGTTTTGAAAAATCTATAATCCAATTCCAAAAGAAATGAGGTGAATAGAATGCCAGATAAAAAAGCTTATTATCGTATTTCCTCTAAAACAGTGGGGAGAACTAGCTATAATGTTCCAAGTCGTTTTGCTTATGCCGTAGGCATAGAAGTAAAGAATGAAGAAAATGGGAGAACTTATCATAAGAAAACAAAGTCATTAGTCGAAGGAATTGAAACAGAGATGGTTATTAATAAAGGAGCTTCAGAAAAATTTAAAGATACAAATCACTTTTTTAATAAGATGAATCAAAGTGAGAAGCGCGTGGATGCCCGCGTCTTTTATGAATTAGAAGTTTCTCTCTTTCAAGATTTTACTAAAGAAGAAAACAAAGAAGTAGCAAGACAATTTGCAAAGGATTTAGCAGATAAATATAACACTCCTGTATCTGTTTCATTTCATAAAATGAACTCTCACAATCCCCACGCACACGTTATTTTTGGAGAGCGATCACTTGAAGGAGAAGAATTTTCTAAGAAAAAAATAGAAGCGTTCAGAAAAAAAGGTATCATAAAAAATTTCCGTGAAATGTGGAAAGATAGAGCAAATGAATATTTTAAAGAACACGAAAAAAATATGTTTGTGGATCATCGTTCATACCGAGATCAAGGTAAGGGAAAAGTGCCTATGAGACGTATTATGAAAAATTCTACTACTCAAGATGTTGAGCAAATAAAAAGAGAAAATTACATTAATCGCATTCATAACAAAGAGATTGATTTTCAAGAAAGACGCAAGGAAATAAAATACGAGGCAAGAGATAGAAACTTTATTCTTAAACAAAAACTTTATAGAAGGGAGGTGAAAACATTGGCAGAACCAGCGCGCAGTTTAAAACCAAAAGCCAAAGTTGCTACTGTACATAAACTTTACGACAAAGAGATTAAGAAGAACGAAGAGAAATTTCTTCATAAGAAACACGAGCATAAAGAACAACGTGAGTTAAATAAAAGCGTCAATAAAGACAAATTTAAGCAACAAAAACAGATGTACAAGGACCAACGCCAAAAATCCAAGAGTACTATTGGATTGAAAAAGGGCGATATTATGGACTTGAAGCTCTCAAATAAAGAATTGAAAGCTGATCTAAAAGGCTATTCAAAGCTTAATCCTTTCCAGTGGAAAGAACGAAGAGCAATCAAACAACAAATGGCTCGTAACAAAGTCAAAATGAAGAAAAAACGTTATGAGATCCGTAAGGAGAAAACGAAACAAAAGCTACATAAAGAAAAATATAAAGAGAATCGTAAAGAGTATGTTGGCCAAAAGAAAAAAGAATACGGCTTACTTAAAGAGAAAATTGTTAGCAAACTTAAAGCTAAAGCACTCAACCGTGAGAAACAGCAAGTTAAAAACAAACAAATCGATGGAAAAGTTGTATCTCTTAAAGAATACAAAAAGACCCACAAAGTCGAGAAAACAAGAACAGCAGAAAGAAAACAAGGGAGAGCACGTTAATGCTCCCCTTTTACTTGACTTGTTTAGTAATGTGTTTATAGTCACCAGTGAAAGAAAAGCCATTCTCTCACACCTCGTTCCAGGATAAAAAAACCTCACCTTTCCCCAAGAGAAATGAGGTTTTTTTTACATAGGTAAAGGGATTTTTAAATGTTTTTTAAATGGTTAACTGAGGTGAACTAATTTGGAAGAAGTATTAATGAGATCTAATGAAGTTTCAAGTGAAGTAGGTATAAGTGAATCAGTAGTTAGAAAGTATTCATTAGCCCTAGAAAGAAAGGGTTATGTATTTAAAAAGGATGAATTTGGCGGAAGATATTATTCTAAATATGACCAAGAAACACTTGAAATGGTAAGATCATTAACTCAGCAAAACAGATATACAGTAGGTGTAGCAACGGAAATGGTTGCTGGAAAAAGAAAAACAGTAGCCACCATTGAAGAAAAACAAACAGATTCCCCTTTGCTGGAAGAAGAATTTGATTATATGCAACTCAAAAATCACTTGGAAAATACCCGCCAAGAATTCAATAAAATTAAGGATACAATTAAATCTTTTGAGGATATATTAGAAGTTAATTTGTCCCTATTACAAAAGTTAGGCGAGGCTAAAAATGAAGTTGAAATGAAATCAAATGAAAATGCTTATTTAGAAGAAAAATTAAGAAAAGTTATTAGCATTCTTCAATAATAAAACATATCCATTAGAGCATATAATGTAGGAATACTTGTAGCATAAGCTTGCTATATTAGCAGTGTAGTGCAAGCTTAACCTACGCACTATATACCAACTTTTTAAAGCCTTTTAAGGCTTTTTTTTTTGCTATTAATAAGCTAACCTAAAGCTAGTTTATTGCTAGCTTTAGGTTAGCTTATTAATATTCAAAAAAATATTTTGTCGAAAAAAAGTACTTACTATCCTTGAAATAACCACAATATAAGAATATAATTTGCTAGCTTTTATACTAGCTTAAAGCTAGCTTTCTGTTTTTAATAAATAGAAGGAAAATGCAAAACCAAGTAGAATTAGTACATAGTCAAAGGGAAAGTGCCAATGGCTCTTAAACGAATTGTTAGTCAAATTTTATTGTGAAGAGAGGGATTAGATTGACAAAAATATTTGCTATTGTATCAAATAAAGGTGGCGTTCTTAAGTCAACTTTAACGGTAAATATCGGAGCTGAATTGTCTAGGAATTACCGTGTATTGCTTCTAGATACTGATGGACAATCAAACGTTGCAGGTACGTTCGGATTAATTGAAAGAAATGTAAAAGCGACGTTATTTAGTTGTTTGATAGGAGAAAATAGCTTAGAAGAAGCTATTGAAAATGTAGCGCCTAATATAGATGTGGTTGTCGCTGGGGAATTGATGAACGGTTACTCAAATTACACGAGACAACGAGAAATAAGCCCTGTAAAACTGTACAACTTGGTTAACGAGGTAAAAGACAGTTACGATTATATTATTATTGATACACCACCTTCTAAAAACGATGCAACGCTACAAGCAAAGTTAGCAGCTGACGAAATTATTATTCCGTTTCATCCTGAAGGTTATGATGTTGCTGCCATTGTTGCAACACTAGACGGGATTACCGAGGTAAAAGAAAAAACAAGTAAAAAACTAAAAGTAAATAGCATTGTCATAACAAAGTTTGACTATAGATTGTCCCATCATAAAAAAATTGCGAAGGACGTTCAAATGTTAGGTAATCGCTTAGGTATTAAAATAGTTAAAACGCGAGTGCCTTATTTAAGTAGTGGCGGTAAATCAGTGGTTGAAGAACAATTACCAACAGTATTATCAAAGAAATGGAACAAACTTAAAGGTATCTATGCAAATGTAGCCAAGGAGGTTGTTGAAAATGGCTGATGGCGGAGTATATGATTTAAACGATATAAAGATTAAATTCGATAATGATACAGATACAGATCCACCCAATAATAAAGAAAAAGCTAGTGATGAAGCTAGCAATGAAACTAGCGAAAATCCTAACGTTGAAGCTAGCCAAGAAACTAGCAAGAAAGTTAGCAAGAAAGCTAGCAATAAGAAGCAAAATTCAACTACTGCTGTTACAGGAACAACTAACGTTATAGATAAGATTATTAACAAAAAAACTAAGAAAAAAACAGCCGTTAAATCTGTCTATAAAGGTATTTACTTTGAGCCTGATATTTACGAAGTTATTGCTAAATGTATGGATGATGCCGGCAATAAAAGAATTCAATCAACTATAGTAAATGACTGCTTGCGAGAAGTATTTAAGAGTCGTAATTTACTATAAAAAAGAGCCCTATACAGTTTTATAGGGCTCTTTTTGTTTAGGAAAAATAGCTAGCTTTATGTTAGCTTTAAGCTAATAATAGGCTAGCTTTAAGTTAGCTAGTTGAACTTGAATAACTACTAAAAGTATACAAATAAACCCTTTATTTAATCACTATTAGAACACTATTTACACACAACATACACACAAATTAATTTTTTTAGTTAAACTTAAATACACAAAAAACACACGAAAATGATTTTTATCTCATTTCTCGTTTGTTAAGTTAGACTTAAGGTTAACTAAAATCTTGTAACCCTTGGTATAACAGGGTTTTATTCTTCTGTTTTATCAACTTTCTTTTTTGTTGCTTTTGGTTTAGTTAAACGAATTAACTCGAAAGTGAATGGGGTTGTATACGATATACAAAAAAACGGTGGTTCCTGAAATAGGTATTATGTAAACTAGACGATAAAACCTTAATGCACAGGGGTTGAAATAGCATCATTTTCACAGAGTTTATGCATTATTTTATACATCGTTGATATATGAGCGTTTTTGAGCATTGGGCGGAAATAAAATCAGCGCCAAAAATGCATAAAAGTAGTTAATAAAAAAGCTAGCATAGATATTGAATTGCTAGCTTTTTTGCTAGTTATTGAATAGCTTCTTTTTAAAAAATAGAAAATAAAAATAAATAAAAGGGTTTGACTTTTTGTCATCGAAAAGTAAAATAGAAGAAAGAAAGGAGTGGTTTAAATGGCAAAAATGGGAAGACCTAAAAAGGCGCCTTACAGATCTAAACAAATTAGACTTGGTAAGCTTGAAGACGAAGTAAACGAGCTTGTTAAATTACTAGAAAGCGAAAAAGATAAAACGCTAGTTTTAAACTTGCTAGAAAAGCTAAAGCCAGTTTCTTAAATGATACATTCAAAACAAAAGAAACAAAAAAGGCTTCATTTAACTGGATTCAAAACAACTAAATATGTAGAATTAAACGAAAAGAAGACGCAAAAAAATCCCTGCGTAGGAACAGAGATTTTCTTGCGGTGTGACCGTTAAGCCTCAACCAATATAAACTTTTTCCTGGACAGAAAAAGATTTTAACAAATCATATTTACATCTATAGTAACTAATATTTAATAATTTTTCAATAAAAAAAGAATTCCTTTTTTAAAAAAATTAGTTATATATTTACTGTAAATATTTATAGGGCGGTCACACCTATCTTCTTTCAAAAAAACTTTTTTGACAGGATGGGTGTGTTTTTTTTGAACTCTTATGTAAACGATACTTATAAATTTTTATCATTATTCAGCGAAGACGAAAACGAAGAATTTATCTTAACCCTTTTTTCGGATGTGGATTCTATAAAGAATCCTAAACATTTACCTGTTAAGCTTCTTAACTTAAATAAACCGTTAAATAAATGGATTGCTTATAAAGGGAAACAAAAAACATTTATTCAACATCACAATTTAAAGAAAAAACAAGCCGTGTTTTTTGTTGTTAACGCCGGAGGAACGAAAGCCGAAGAAATTAATAAAAAACGTGCTGTGTTTATTGATGAGGATTTCGCTAAAGAGAAATACGTTTATGAAAGCGAAGCAGAAGCTAATAAACAACGTGAAAAACTACTAAAAACAGGGATTTTCAAACGGGTAGAAGTTGAAGCTCCAAGTGCAAAAAACAAACAAGCAAATCAGTGGATCGTAAGAGCCAGAAAGACAAAAAAAGAAATTAAACGTTTAAAAATTGAATTCCTACGTGAACACAAAGAAGAATTGAAAGATGCTCTTATAGTTGAAACGTTTTCCGGATTTCATATTTATTGGCTTATAAACGATTGTTCGGATGAAATGTTTAAGATGATCGAAGAGGCGCTAATTGTTAAATTTAATTCTGATCCTCAAGTAAAAAATCTTGCAAGAATTCTGCGTGTACCAGGCTTTTATCATCAAAAATATGAAGACGAGGAACCATTCTTAGTTGAAGTTATACAGTGGTCAGAACGTAGATTTGACGCAAATGTATTAGCTCAAGAACTAAATCTTAAATTAGGGAAAAAACAACAAGAAAAAGGCTATACCAAGGAAAAAGTTAAGGAAAGAGTATCTTATAAATCTGAATTAAGACGCAGCACTACGGTCATAAAATACAGAGATAAGCCGAAAATAGAGTTTGCTCCTCCCAAACCGATTGAGCAAGAAGTAACCTTTTCAAGAGCGTTAGAAGAAATTAAACAAAGACCATTGAGCGACTTTGTAGCATCCCCAATTTTAATGAACGGAGAAAAGGTAGAATGCCCTTTCCACGAGGATGAACACCCTTCTGCGGTGGTGTTTAAGAGCGAGAAAGGTCAAGAGTTATTTTATTGTCACGCGTGTGAGATAGAAACAAAAAATGCAATAACGCTATATAAGTCTAAACTAAATTATTCATACAGAAAATCTGTAGAAAAACTAGCTAGAATGATTGGTTTAAAGATTGTAAGAACTGAGTGGGAACAAGATTTAAAAGATTCATATGATGAGAATCGAGAATTTTTAGAAGAAGAATTAGACGTATTGTACCCTAACTTGTATTATTACATTTCTAAATATGGAAGAATCTCTTATCTACGGTATTTTAACGATAAAGCGAGTGTGAAAATTCTAGATAAAGATTACTCTTACGAAGATAAAAATATTTATTTTTCATCCATTAGACATATTATGAAAGAGCTTGGTAAAACAAGTATGAAAAGCGTTCATCACACTACGTGTTTACTAGTGCTGTTAGGGTTTCTAAAAAGAGTTCCAGATGAATCAATACCAGAACCAATGAAAGCACGTTCTAGAGCCTTAAAAGAGAGTTTAAAAAGCGAACTGGAAGAACAAGGGGACAAGGGGAAGAAACGTGCTGAACATCTAAGAGATATTAATTTCTACATAACAACAAACTGGAGCGATAACGCTTTTGAAATGGAAAAGCTAGCTAGGACTTTACGAGAAAAAGGTTTCTCAATGACAAAGCATATGAACAAAACCGGTTTAACTAAGCTATTAGGAAAAGAGCTTGCCAATCGAGTTTTTATGGATGAAAGAGTAGTAAGTAAGAAGTTTGAAGCCAAAGAAGCGAAGCTCAAAGAGATAATAAAAAACGAAATCGAGGAAGTTGGCTTCTGTGTTTGGCAAAGTTTACTTACTAAGAGGATACGCTATACCGCCGAAGCAAAAGAATACAATTCGGATACAAAAAAAGTCATTAAGAAGCGAACTATGAAAGAAATGACTAAGAAAGAGAAAGAAGACATCTTTAAACGTGCGCTACCAAGTTTACTTGGTAATGAATATCAAAAAATAAGCGTAAGAAGCGAAGAAAAAAAGAAAATGTTCGGTTATACAAAAAAAACACCGGCTCAAATATATGTAATCGTGCCAGTTTAATTTGGTGGCGTGTTTTTCGTAAAACAAAGTGCCTTCATCCTTAGAGCCACAAGGGATGAAGGCACTTTTATAAAAACGGGGTACAATAAAAGAACTTTAATACTTAACTCTTTTATTGTACCCCGTTTTTATAAAACCTTTACGAGCCTTACTCTCCCAAGGGATAGAGACTCTTAAACTAGTGATTTTTACGCCACCAAAATTCTAGACACTAGACGTCTATTCCACAGATATAAAGTTTACTAGAGCATTTAAAATATAAATACATAGAAAGATTGATTCCTAGCGAACGTAGTGAAGCTAACCGCCGGTAGGCGAACTTAATCTTTTAATGTTTTGTCTTTTGTATTTATAAATTTAAGATAAACAATCTAAATATATAGCAGTGATTTATTCAAGTGGAGGAGCGCAGAGTCCCCTAGTGGGCACGATAAGGTTTTTCTCTCTTAAGGTTTATCCTTTTTTACGAAAGTACATTTACCCTACGAGTAATAGC
>Ga0058696_1000201_pt1 | contig 26230 bp, 23 predicted proteins | sample AgamicMgSfrz_FD_55077 | JGI IMG/M metagenome (GOLD analysis project Ga0058696, IMG submission 55077) | Agave microbial communities from Guanajuato, Mexico - Mg.Sf.rz | ecosystem: Host-associated > Plants > Phyllosphere > Phylloplane/Leaf | place: Guanajuato, Mexico | collected 2012-05-30 | reverse complement strand
CCCCACCACAAAAAAAGTCGCCTTGGCATCGTATTGCTTCAGCAACTGGAGCAACCTTGGCGTGTATACAGGATCGGGACCATCATCGAATGTTAATGCAAACTGTGTATCGCTTTTCCCACGCCTGAACACGCGCAGCCCGAAGAGTCGGCTAATCAAACTTGGAATAAAGGCGTAAAAAGATGAAATGTACAATGCCCATAAAAATAGGCTCTGAAGTAAATTTGTCATGCTCTGATTCCCCGCTTCTCTTGCTGAATGACTGCTCCCATCCGAAGTACTATGGAAAATAAATCGCCTTTAATTTTATCACAATTTTAACTTTTCTTAAATCCTGTTTTCCAAAAAACAAGCCGATCGTGTACAATAAATGGAATGAATGACGGACGAAGGAGCCCTGCCCATGCTACCGCTTTATAAAAAATATGGACGTACTGTTTTTGACATCGCTTTACTTGTGTTAACTGTATATTTTATCATGTATGGCTTTAGCCGGTTGTATCAATTGGCTGCACCTGTGTTTCTTTCATTTATCGTATACTGGATGATTGAACCGCTGGCCCGCTTTTTGCATCGCCGGGGTCTGCCCAAAACGCTGGGAGCCGCGATATCGGTTTTGCTTTTTCTCGCACTGATTGTTGCTGCCTTTTTTGGTGTGGGTCTGATTATCATCTCTCAAATATCCAATCTGCAGGATAACTTTCCTCGCTATGTGGAGCTGCTGCAGAGCGAGTTCACCAATCTAGCCTACTTTCTTCAGGACAAGTGGAATGCTCTTCCTCCTGGTATTATCGAGAAAATAAACGATTATTTTGCAACACTTACCGGTTTCCTGTCCGGTTGGGTGACCAATGGTGCACAATTCATTATTGGATTTCTCAGTTCATTTTCATCCTTTATTACAAACTTCGGGATTGCGATCATTCTTGCCTTCTTTCTCAGTATCGAGATTGAATCCNGGCGTAAGTTTGCCCGTGCCAAGACACCGAAAACATTGAAGACGGCTATGGCTTTTATGCGTAATCATGTCTTTAAAACCATTCGTTCGTACTTGAAGGCACAGATGATCATGATGTTGATTACCTTTGTATTGATTTATGTTGGACTGCTCATTCTTGGAACCAATAATGCCTTTACGATCGCTGCAGTCTGTGCGGTATTTGATTTGGTGCCACTTCTGGGGGTTCCCGTCATATTTATTCCATGGATTGTCTATCTGTTCATCGTAGGTAACAGCAGCTTGGCCATTGGTCTAATCGTCGTTCTCGTGATTACGATGCTGACACGCCAGCTGCTTGAACCTAAAATATCCGGCAACTCGATCGGGGTGTCTTCCGCATATCTGATGCTTTCATTTATGCTGATCTCACTCTCCATATTCGGCCTTGCCGGAGTTGTACTATCTCCAGTGCTGCTGATTTTGCTAAAGGAATTGTTGCAGCAGGGCTATTTACAGCGATGGATACATCTGCCCAAAGATGAATTTGATTCTTCTCCGTTAGTCATGGATACGCCTGCGGATGTTGCAGCGGGTGTGAACACGGAATCACCTGCTGAAGCTCGAGTCCAGGCTACGAATCATGATGATTCGGCCAAATAATCCATAACACGGCGAAAGATATCCGTAGCCTGATGGTGCCCGCCTGGTGTTACGTTCTGGACCAGAACAGCGACCGCATATCGAGGCTGCTCTATAGGGCCATATCCGATAAACCATTGATGATTACGTTTCCGCCCATTCTGTTCCACCTGAGCGGTACCCGACTTCCCTGCAACGTGCCACCGCGCCCGTTGCAGGGCTTTTCCGGTTCCATTCGTTACAACCTCACGCATCCATCTCAGGAGTTGATGAGACGTTGCGGGAGAGATCTGGCCGGCTTGTGAAGGCGATTGATGCGAGGGCATCTCAAGCATCACATCGCCATCAGCATATCGGATACGCTGTACAAGCCGCGGTGCCTGAACAGTGCCATTATGAAGCAGGGTCACAATCAGATTCGCCGCCTGCAGCGGGGATACCCGGGTATCTCGCTGACCAATGGCTGTCTGTACCCGGGCTCCTTCATCCTCTAAGGAGACTGCTGATGTACGTACCCGCCCTGCATCTTCGTGATCGAAATGACGCAGCACCGGCATTCCAGCCATATTCTTCCCCTCCCAACCGATGGGCCGTGCCAAGCCCAAAGCATCGGCTGTTCGTTCCAATTGCTCCATGCTGAGGCGGCGGGCCGTTTCGGCAAAAACAATATTACAGGACTCGGCGAAGCCCTGTTCCAGCTTCAGATCGCCGTGCCCATGTTCTTTCCAGCAGGATAACCCGTATTTTCCCCATTCCCCGCCACAATGAAAGGTGTCTTTGGTGGACACAGCCTGTGATTCCAGAGCTGCTGCAGCCGTAACAATTTTGAAAATCGAACCAGGCACAGCACTCTGCACAGCACGATTCGCCCAGGAGGAGTTGGCCGGATCCACATGCTGCGGATCGTAAAATGGAACAGAGACCATTCCGCGTACATCCGCATTTGTCGTGTCAAGCACAACGATCGCCCCCTCTTCCATGCCCGATTCCTCCGCAATCCGTTCTACCCCTAGCTGTATGTCTGCATCGACTGTGGTCTCCACCTTTAAAGGATAGTGACTGTTTCTCGGGGCAATAACCCTTGGTTGGTATTCGGGAATAACCTCACCTGAACCAGATACCATTCGAGTCAACAAGGTTGGGCCCATTCCCATCAATAGAGGGTCAAGCGTCCTTTCGAGCCCAGCTGCCCCGGACTTCAGCGCAAAAGGTTGTTTCACTTCATCTGTATGATGATCTCTCACGCTCAGAACCTCAGGTTGTTCAGCCAGATACCCTAGCCATTGCATGCCTGTACGTCTTTTTTCATAACGTGACATCACGGGATATACGCTGGCGCCGTCTTCTTCGAATTCCCGAAGCTTCGCTACTTGTACCTTATCCAATACCATCGGTTGATGTGTGCCTGCTGTCCAGAAATGAGGAGCATATCCCTGCTCCCACTCTTTCATGAGCCGTGCTGTATCCGTATGTAGTATAGCTGCCAGCTGCTTCCATCTGACGTTTGTCGTATTCATCATGGATTGGGCATTCCTTTGTCCAGAGTGTGGAAAAAGCACAAGCCCCCATTGCAGGTTTCCCGTTAACAATTTTCCCTTTCGGTCCGTAATCTGTCCCCGGCCTGGGTCAAGCATAACCCCCCGTTCACGCTGCAAAACCGACATCTCACGAACCGTTCGCTGGAATCCCGGCATGACTCGATTCACCTGAATCATCTGAATCCACCCGAGACGAAGGATAAGGATTGCAAAAATGAAGGTCAGGAAGACACAACCAACATAAATTCTTCTTTTTAGTTGTACATGCATGCTTCCCGATCTCCCTTTTTCATTTTTGGCATAGTATGTTTCATTCCATCTGGAATTATCCGGTAAACAGCAATAAACCTGCTCCAGATCAGGAACAGGTTTATTGAAGTATGTCACTCTAGTCTATAAGTCGTTAAACCGTAAAGCGGGACAGTGTATTTTTCAATTCAGTGGATACATTCTCCAGCTTGTCGGACAGGTTCACCAACTGGTTGCTAATGTTCTGCTGCTCGCTGCTCAAGGAAGCCACTTCTTCAGAGGTTGCGGAGGATTCCTCGGCTACTGCGCTTACATTACTCATCGCCTCAGACAATGTAACTTGGGACTTGTTCAGATCCCCAATGGAGTCCGTGACCATGTCCAGCTTCTCTACAAACGCACCCATCTGCTGCTGAACCGAAGCAAAGATCACATTGGTATCTTTGACAGCATCCATTTGCTCCCGGAATAAGGGATTGACATTGGACAGTGCATCGACAGTTTCGTTCATCTCATGCATGATTTTATCGGTAATATCGCCCACCATGTCGATGGATTGTCTGGATTGCTCGGCGAGCTGACGAACCTCACCAGCAACTACCATGAATCCGCGTCCGGCCGCACCGGCACGTGCTGCTTCAATTGTGGCATTCAGTGACAAAATGTTGGTCTGCTTCGTGATATTCTGAAGCACATCCAGAACCTTCAGAACGGAAGACGTGCTCTCTTTCAGTGAGTCCACCTTGTTCACCAATGCACCGATCATCTCTTCGGTCTTCTGGGTTTTCGTCATGAGTTGATTCAAGTGCTTCGTTCCTGTCTCACTGGATTGTTCCACATGACGAGCGGATTGTCCCATCTCCTCGTTCGCGGCAACGACACTCTGCATCTGACGGGAGATATTATCGGTCAACTCATTACCGCGCTCAGCTTCCGTTGCCAGGCTGCTTGCACCACCTGCAATCTCTTCCGTTGCCACCGCAATCTCCGACGCAGAAATGGCTGTTTTCTTGGATGCATTACTAAGCTCGGAAGCGGTATCCAGCACCTCCTGTGCGGAACGATTCGTTTGTTCAACCAGCTTTGTAATCTGTTCCATCATCAGATTGAAGGCCGCTGATAGCTGGCCAATTTCATCTTTGGAGGTAAACGGTGTACGTACCTTCAGATTTCCTTTGGCGCCTTCCTGCATGAGGTCTTTCAATCTTCCCAGCGGACGGGCGATCATGCGTACCATCCATACCCCAATCAATACCGCAATAGCCGCATCGACCAATGCCATCCACAATGTCAGTGTCAAAATGCCCTTGGCATCCTTAACCAGCATTGAAGTAGGCACCATTCCAATCAACTTCCAATCCGACGTCTCCATCGTACTGTAAACCACGAGCATATCGGTAGATTCCCCATCAACCGCATACTCTGCATTGGTACTGCCCGTCTGTTCAGTCAATTCTCCGTAAAAAGCAAGCTCTGTCTCCTTACCTGTACGGTCCGGAATCGTTGAGGCAACAACNTTTTTATCTGGAGCAATGAGCTGAATTACAGCTCCATCTCCCAGATTAAGCGATTTCAACTGTTCCTCCAGAACTTCCAGTTTCAACTCAATGACCAATACATAGGACTGATTTGTCCCCTGCAGGTTTTTCATGGAACGAGCGATTCGGAACGTTGGCGCACTTCCGTCTTCTTTGACTTCTGTAGGAAGCCAGCGATATCCGCCGGACTGTACCAACTCGTCATACCAAGCCTCGCTGCGAATATTACCCATGGAAGAGCTGCTGCTACCCGTTCCCATGGTGGACTTGGTTTCATCCGTCGGTACCAGATAAATCGCTTCCATAGATTTATTTGTAAATGCTACATTGGATAACTGTTTGTTAATGGAGCTTGAATTAATAAACGTATCGTATGCTGTCAAATCCGCATTAGACATGTTCTGCAACAAGGATTGCATTTCCGGATCAAAGAAGATCTGGGTAGACGTATCCACAAATCGCTCCAAAATGATATCCATTTTTTCTTTGGTTTGATCAATCGTTTCCTGGTTTGCCCGGGAGGCATTTTCCTCAATTGTGTTTTTGGCTTTCGAATAGGATAATAGACCCAAACTAATGACAAAGATCATAATCCCCGCAAAAAAGATTAAAAATAGTTTGACCCCTACCGATTTAACCGGATTTGCCTTTCTGATTTGAGTTAACGTTGTCCCCCCCATCTTATTCCACTGAATCTTTTTCCAATCCAGTTTGAACGGCTTCTTGTTCGATGGTTTTTCCGTCTTGCCCTTTAAGAAGCTCAGTTTTTTAAACTTTTGCTCTTTCGGTTTCTTTTCCTTCACTGGTTTTTTCACCTTTTCCCCACTGTCCTTCTGCTTCTTTTGAACCAATCCCATTCACCTGCCAGTTTGCTAATTGTTTTTTCTTTCTCTCCCCTATGATTATGTAATATTCGACAGTTTTCCCCTTTCCCCTTTTGTTTTCAAAAAATATTTTGCAACTTTTTTCCTATTTTTCTATAAAAAAAAGCCCTCCATATACCGATATACGGAGGGCATAAATGTTAAATTCATAACATCATATTGTTAATTCATAACACAATTTTGTCAAAAGGTAGTTCGTTTAACCTATTTCTTTTTTCTCATCATATCAAAGTAGGATACAGGCTGATCCACCTTCATTTTGATTAACTGCAATGGGTGTCGTGCTGCGTCCAATACATTACCTTCTTCATCCTGAATTTCACCTACAACCTGTTTGAAAAAGGTACCGTTTGGACCGAAAAATTCGATCTCCTGTCCAGGCTTGAAATGATTCCGCTGCTGAATCGTAGCCATTCCCGTAGCTGCATCATAGCCCATGACTAATCCGGCAAAATCATAAGGAACTGCTTTTTCTTCAGGCTCATAAATGTGATCCTCATGATCCGGCGTATCATAGAAAAATCCAGTGTTTAATGGACGATTGGCAGCCTTATTCATTTCCTCGACCCATTCCGGCTTCAATACATAGTTTTCCGGATCCGCCATGTAAGCATCAATCGCTTGACGATATACGTTTACGACGGTTGCCACATAGTGGATCGACTTCATGCGTCCTTCAATTTTGAAACTATCCACACCCACATCAATCAACTCCGGGATATGGCCAATCATGCACAGATCCTTCGATCCCATGGAAAACGAATTGTCCTGCTCCTGGAACAGGGGCAGCTGGTTTTCTCCCAGCTTGAAAGGTGCAGGAGCTTGCATCTGCATTTCTTCTTCGCTAACCCACACTGCGTCTTCCCTGGCATCTTCAAACAAATCATACTTCCAGCGGCAAGATTGGCAGCAACCGCCCCGATTGGAATCCCGATCTGTAAAGTGATTGGAGAGTACACAGCGTCCAGAATAAGAGGAACACATGGCACCATGAATGAAGGCTTCAATTTCGATATCGACGTTAGCTTTGATCTCTTCGATCTCTTCAAAGCTGGTTTCACGCCCAAGAACCACACGCGGGAGGCCTTCGTCTTTCCAGAACTTCACGGCTTGCCAGTTCAGTGTGGACTGCTGCGTACTTAGGTGCACCTCAAGTCCGGGTACAGCCCGCTGAGCGACTTCGATAATTGCCGGGTCTGCCACGATTACGGCTGCGATACCCGCATTGTATAAATTTTGCAAATACGCCTCAATGCCCTCAATGTCTTCATTGTGTGCATAAATGTTGGTAGCCACAAATACTTTGGCGCCGTATTTATTGGCAAATTCCACACCTTCGCGCATTTCTTCAAAGCTGAAGTTGTCTGCATTGGAACGGAGTCCATAGGCCTGACCGCCAATATATACTGCATCTGCGCCATAATGAATTGCAAATTTCAGTTTTTCCAGATTTCCCGCCGGAGCAAGAAGCTCCGGTTTGTCCAGACGGTTACGTTTACCCGAGAACTTCCGCTGTACCGCCACTGTTTCCATTTCGTTCACCTCGTCTATTAATACACCTGTTCTTTATAGAAAAAGCCAAATGACAGCTCCCGTTCAGGGTCCTGCAATTGGCGGACCTCATCCAGCCACTCATCCGAGAAAGCATATGCATCCGCATCTGCTGTATAACGATCAATTGCCGTCCGGTATGCCCGGACAACAGCCTCATTGTAAACCAACGGTTTTAGAATGCCTTCAATCTTGAAGCTGTGCACTCCTGCCTCCATCAACAAATGAAGATCTTCCAGAATGCATATATCCTCAGAACTCATGATATGCGTACCGTTAATATCCTCATAAATCGGGAATTTCTCATCACGCCGCTCAGCCTCAATCAGGAATAATCCGCGTTCTTTACCGAGGTGCCCTTCCACCGGACGCCCCTGATGAGCCATATAACTTTGGACCAGACTGCGTTTGGAATGATAAATATTCGTCATGCCATGCACCTGAACCTGAGCTTCCACCTTCAAAAATGGGACCATCTCCGTCAGTTCATCCATGTTCAACTCTCTGGCGAGTACGACACGACTGGCACCTTTATTGCCCCAATAGTTGGCCGTTGCGTAGTTCGTCGACGTCATCTCCGCATTCCAGTGCAGCTGAATATGGGGAGCATACTCCTTAATCGCAGCCAGCACCGATGGATCGTTAAATTCCACCGCATGAACACCGATTTTGCCCAAAGCCTGAACATATTCAGGGAGCTCCTTCAATAGCTCGTTGGACATCAAATTATTCATGGATACATAGACACGAGCCTGATGTTTGGCAGCAATGGCAACCACTTCGGCCGTCTCTTCCACAGTGAAACTGCCGGGTAAACGCATGCCGAAACGATCATCCCCGATTAACAAAGCATCTGCTCCGGCCTGGAGCAGCACTTCTGCTTCATTTACATTTGCTGCCGTAACGAGCAGTTCATGTTTCTTACTCATATACATCCCTCCGCTTATTGCGCAGCCTTACTTTTGGCTATATTTTGCTGATGTTCCTTATACGTCTTGGCAAACAGATGACCGGATGAACCATCCTTCTTCGTAACATAGAACAGGTAGTCTGAAGCTTCCGGTGCCAGAGCAGCCTCAATGGAGGCCAAGCTTGGGCTTGCAATCGGCCCTGGCGGCAGTCCTTTATTGAGATACGAGTTGTACGGACTTTGGACCTTCAAATCTTTGAACAACAATCGTGCCTTCGGCTTGTCCAGCAAATATTGAACGGTCGCATCGATCTCCAGCTTCATGTCCTGCTTGATCCGGTTATCAATAACACCTGCGACCAGTGCGCGTTCCTCATCCACCACAACTTCTCTCTCCACAAGGGAAGCGATCGTAAGCAGCTCATGCAAAGAGAGATTCCGGGCTTTCAGCTTGGATTCCAGATCCGGTATGGTATTGATTTTAGTCTGAAATTCTTCAAGCATTCGCTGCATGACGTCATGGGTGGAGCTGTCCTTTTTGAGCTCATAGGTTTCGGGGAACAAGTATCCCTCCAACACGTAACGAAGTTCTTCATCCACAGGAATATCCTTAATGATATCGACATCGAAGGAAGATGGATCATTCGCCAGCTTGATGAATTCTTCACGGTCTACGACACCTTCAGCAGACAATTTATCGGCCATTTGCAGCACGGTATATCCTTCAGGAATCGTAAATTTCACCATTGCCTCCGGTACAACTTCGCCGCTGTTCAGCTTGCTAATAATCTCATCATATGACACGCCAGGATTCATCGAATATGTACCTGCCATAAAACTCGATCCTTGCTTCTTCCATTTCAAATATCCTTTGAAGGCTAAACCACTTCGAATCAGCCCCTCTTGTTCAAGCTGATCCGCAATTTGGGATGTCCCTGATCCGCTTTTGATCTCGAATACGACCGGATCTGCCGAAACCGCAACAGGACGCATCATGTTCCAGACTGCAGCACCCGCCCCTCCGGCCACGATTACAATGATAAGCAGAATGACTAATATGACTTTCCCTTTCAAAAAAGACACAACTCCTTTACACAACCAAAAAGAGCGGACTTCTCCGCCCTTCCGGTTTCTTCAATTTGAAGCTGGTTAATCTTCGTCAATCGGNAGGGTGCACTCATCGTACAATTCCGAGATGCTCTCCCATTCATCGTCATCATCAATCGTAACTAACTCCGGCATGATCTGGTCTTCGCTTCCCGGCAACACCCGCAGAAGTTCAACCTCGTCATAAGGACGCAATGAACTGCGGAGCACCGCGTACTGTTGACCACGCACTTCAAACTCAGCCAACAAATCATACGGTTGTGATTTACCGTTCTCTTCCTCGAGCTCAACATGAGCACCGAATGCCAGACGCAGTGAATCTGTCCATTTCAGGTCTTTGCGGCTATATTCCGTCATTTAGTTCGCTTCCTCTTCATCTTCAGCTAAAAATGTATTAAACGTCTCCTCGACAATATCCCATTCGGCATCATCTTGGATGACGAAAAGTTTAATATCGTCGCCATCTTCTTCNTAACGGAATGCATATACATCCGTTTCGCCATCTTCAGGTTCAACCGGAGCAACCATCATATACTTGGCCTCCGACCCATCCACTTCAAACTTCATGATGACTTCGAATTCTTCTTCATTGCCCTCGTCATCCGCGATGTAAATAATCTCCGATTCTTCTTCCATACCCAGTCGATCTTCAGCCATTGTTGATCCCCCTCACCTTTTACTGTTCGCATCCAAATAATTTTGCAAAATCAAGCTTGCGGCCATTTTGTCCACAACCTGCTTGCGTTTTTTCCGACTGACATCCGCTTCAATCAACGTTCGTTCTGCTGCCATGGTTGTCAGTCGTTCATCCCAAAGGTGAACAGGTAAATTCAGTTCGCCCCGCAGGCGTTCGGCAAAAGCAATGCAAATTTCACCACGCGGCCCTACGGTGCCGTTCATGTTTTTGGGGAGCCCGACAACGATCTCGCTGATTTCGTGCTCACGCACAAGTTCAGCAATGCGACCAAACTCACCTTCATCCCGGCGGCGTTCAAGCACTTCTAATCCCTGGGCAGTCCAACCGAAGGCGTCACTAACGGCAACTCCGATTCTTCGGTCCCCATAGTCCAAACCTAATTTTTTCATCCATGCTCTCCCATCCTCAAGCCCGTGCAGGAAGATTAGATCCTCCCCTTCTCAAGCTTCAGGCTGTCTTCTGTCGGTTCATTTCCCGCTGCATGCATGGTTGCATTACAGCGGAAGCGGTATACATTACCGATGATTGGCCAGATAAGAACGTACAAGCTCTTCAATCAGCTCGTCGCGTTCCTTTTTCCGGACCAGACTGCGTGCGTTGTTATGACGAGGAATGTATGCAGGGTCTCCCGAAATCAGGTACCCGACAATCTGGTTGATTGGATTATACTCCTTATCCACCAGTGCATCATACACCGTGAGAAGAATCTCTTTGGAGGATGCTTCCTGCTCGTCAGCTTTCACATTAAATTTAACCGTCTTATCCATGGAGTCCATTGATGACACCTCGCTCCTGCATGAACATGGGGACCATGTCCTGCCGAATTGATTTCTGCTTATATAATAACATATTCTGACTGCCACGAGTAAATAAAGGAGAATGCAATTGTGTTTTTTGCTTGTCCGTTATTGACCAATGAGTGAAACTGCCAGTTTCAGCGCTTCATCCAGCTTGGACGCATCCTTGCCTCCGGCTTGTGCCATGTCTGGACGTCCGCCTCCGCCGCCTCCGCATACTGCCGCGACTTCCTTGACAATTTTACCGGCATGAAGACCTTGCTTCACTTTCTCAGCAGGAACAGCAACCACGAAGTTCACTTTGCCATCTGCTGGAGCACCCAGAACGAGCACCGCATCAGGCAGTTTTACTTTCAATTCGTCGGCGACGGTACGCAGAGCATCCATGTTCGGCGCGTCTACGCGGGCCGCGAGCACTTGTGTATCTCCTGCCTGTACCACTTGATCCGTCAACGAACCTGCTTCCATGGCACTCAGCTTGCTTTGCAGCGATTCGGTTTCTCTCGCAGCTTCTTTCAGCTGTTGGTTCAGACCTTCAATCCGTTTAGGCACATCTGCAACATTGGCTTTGAGCAGGGCTGCCGATTGCTTGAGCAGCTCCAGTTGACTCTCAACGAAGAGATACGCACCACGTCCTGTTACAGCCTCGATCCGGCGTACACCGGAACCAATACCGCTCTCGCTGACAAGTTTGAACATGCCAATCTCCGATGTATTGTTTACGTGACAGCCGCCACAAAGTTCCAAACTGTAGTCACCGATTTGTACGACACGTACAATATCTCCGTATTTTTCACCGAACAAGGCCATAGCGCCCATTTCTTTGGCTTCATCAATGGCTTTCAATTCGATGTTCACATTCAGACGATTCCAGATCTGCTCGTTCACCTGACGTTCAATCTCTGTCAATTCTTCCGGCGTAATGCTGCCGAAGTGAGAGAAGTCAAACCGAAGCCGCTGCGGCTCCACGAGTGAACCTGCCTGATTAACATGAGTGCCCAGAACATCCTTAAGCGCTTTGTGCAGCAAATGGGTAGCCGTATGGTTTTTGATAATATCCCCGCGCTTCGACGCATCCACTTCTGCTTGGATCACATCACCCACACGCAATTCACCCGACTCCACGCTTACCATGTGTACATGCTGTCCTTGTGGAGCCTTGAACAACCCTTGTACTTTGGCAGTAACGCCTGGTCCTCTCAGCAAGCCCTGGTCGCTGACTTGTCCGCCACTCTCAGCGTAGAACGGAGTTTTGTCGAGGATAACCTGACAGGTTTGTCCCTCGCTAACAGAATCTACAAGGGCGTCGCCTGCAACGATGGCAACCACTTTTGCTTCCGTCAACAGGTCAGTATAACCAACAAACTCGCTTTTAACCTCCAGATCGGCAAGTGGTCCACCTTGGACCTTCATACTTTCGCTTTCCTGACGGCCTGCACGTGCACGATCACGCTGCTCTTGCATGGATGCATCGAAACCTTCGCGATCGACAGTCAAGCCATGCTCTGCCGCATAATCTTCAGTAAGGTCAAACGGGAAGCCGTATGTGTCATACAGTTTGAATGCTTCGGGACCACTGATCACCGTGCGTCCTTCGGATTTGGCTGCAGCACTGATGTCTGCCAGAATGGACAATCCGTCGCTAAGTGTTTCGTGGAAACGTTCTTCTTCGGTTTTGATGACTTTGGCGATAAACTCTTGCTTATCTACCACCTCTGGGTAGTATACTCCCATGACTTCACCGACTGTTGTTGTCAGTTCATAGAGGAATGGACGGTCTAGGCCAAGTACTTTTCCGTAGCGAACCGCACGGCGCAGCAGGCGGCGGATAACGTACCCGCGTCCTTCATTGCTCGGCAGAACACCATCGCCGACTGCAAAAGCAACGGTACGGATATGGTCAGCAATAACTTTCAGGGCAACGTCAATTTCAACGCTGTCATTGTATTTTACACCGGCAAGTGCCGCTGTTCTTTGAATCATCGGTTGGAACAGGTCTGTGTCAAAGTTGGAATCGACGTTTTGCAGAATGGAAGCAAAACGTTCCAAACCTGCACCTGTATCAATGTTTTTGTTAGGAAGCGGTGTATAGCTGCCATCCTTGTTGTGATTGAACTGGGAGAATACCAGGTTCCATACTTCAAGGTAACGTTCGTTTTCCCCGCCCGGATACATTTCCGGATCATTCATGTCGTTGCCGTAGGCTTCGCCGCGATCATAAAAAATTTCGGTACAAGGTCCGCATGGGCCTTCGCCGATATCCCAGAAGTTCTCATCCAGTTTGATGATGCGTTCTGCGGGCAATCCCACTTTTTCGTTCCACAGTTTGAAAGCCTCTTCGTCTTCCGGATATACCGTTACGGACAGGCGCTCTGGATCAAATCCGATCCATTCCTTGCTCGTCAGGAATTCCCAAGCCCAAGTAATGGTTTCTTCTTTGAAGTAGTCTCCAATGGAGAAGTTACCGAGCATTTCGAAGAACGTATGGTGACGACGNGTTTTGCCGACATTTTCGATATCGTTGGTACGAATACATTTTTGGGAGTTCGCAAGACGCGGATTCTCCGGTTTCTCACGTCCGTCAAAATACGGCTTAAGCGGCGCCATTCCCGCATTGATCCACAAAAGGGATGGATCGTTGTGAGGTACGAGCGATGCACTTGGCTCGATTTTGTGACCTTTACTTGCAAAAAACTCTATCCATTTGGAACGGATTTCACTGGCTTTCATACGGACTGCCCCCAATTAGTTATAATGGTCCGGTGCTAATTAGCCCCGGCTGGTTAACATTGCTGTTACTATTACTATTGTTATTGCAAAAATAAACACAAAAAACGCCCCTGAAATATCAGGGACGATGTTATCGCGGTACCACCCTGGTTATTGCTGCCTGTCCCTTAATCCGGACCAATCAGCAATCTCCTCGTTGATGCGAATAACGGTCGCTCCCGGCAGGGTTGTCCTGCACTCCGAAATCAGCTTTCCGCCGCTTCAACTTTCAAGACTCTTCCAGCCATCGGATATCAGANCTGGATCTGATCCGAAGAAGTCTATTCTCTGAGGAAAGGAACCCTCGNCGTACTTCATTTCATCATCGATTTCATTTTTTTAAACATGTGACTTTATTATATCGGTACGCCAACCGAGTGTCAATGTACCCTCAAGGTGCATTCACCCTCGGTCGGTCAATCCGTTCTCCGCTTGATGTAATAGGCAAAAAAGTGCTGCACGATGACTTTCAGAACGGCAAAAACAGGCACCGCCAGAATAAGACCTACAATCCCTGCCAGTTCTCCCCCCACCAGCAGTGCAAAAATAATCGACAACGGATGCAGATGCAGCGTCCGCCCTACCACCTGCGGGGAAATTACATTGCTCTCCAGTACCTGACACAGTGTGTTTACGATGACCACCAGCAGGACCATTTTGACCGATACGGTTGAAGCCATGACCACAGCTGGCGCAGCACCCAGGAAGGGGCCAAGGTATGGCACAATATTAAATACGGCTACAATGCTTGCCAGCAGCAGCGCGTAAGGCATGTCTATGACTACNTAACCAATATAGGCGAAAATGCCGACAATNACACAGACGATAAACTGCCCACGAATATAGTTACCGAGTGCCGTATCAATCTCCTTCATGACGGACACGATGGCTTTGCGGCGAGAACGCGGCAGATACGCAACAACCGTGCGTTCGAACACCTCAAAATCTTTTAACATATAGAAAATGAGAAACGGCACGATAAATACGTTAAACAGCACATTAATCGTGGCCCCGATATTGTCCATCAGCATCGTTATGCCCTGGGTAAGACGGTCCTCCATCTGGAAGAACCAGCTGTTCATGCCTGTTCGTACACTCGGCGGCATCAATTTATGGTCCATACTGTTCATTAGACTCTGTGCGCGCATCGACAATTCAGGCATATGCTCGTTCAGTTCTTCAAGCTGCTCAATCAGCACCGGAATGACATTCATTAATATGACACCGATACAGGTGAGGAAGAACGCATAGATCAGCAAAACGGCGATGGAGCGTGGCACCTTCCTTCCGCCCAACATACTCACTATGGGATTAAGCACATAGGAAATGATGAGTGCCACGATAAACGGCGCCAGTACGGTCTTCAAGAATCCGTATATATGAAGCAGCAAAGGCCTCAGCATCCATATAAAATACAGAATGATCAAGCCGAGCAGCAGCCAGATGGCATAACGGAACAGCTTGTTTTTGGTTAATTGCTCCACTTGCATCCTCTCCCCTTTGGACTGGCTCTGAGAGTCAGTATATGTAGGAAAGGGAATATTTATTAACCCCGCACAGATGTGGAAAAGAGAAAACAAAAAGCGCCTCCCTCACAATGGAANGAGACGCATGCTGCACCCTGCTCCAGCATACATTAATGCATGGACAGACTGCTATGTAACTGTCATCTATACACATTATCTGTCACCAAAATGCGACAGTGGCCAGGACGTTTGTTGTCACAAAACCGCATATAGAGGAAGTTTCGCTGGCATTTAAGAAGATGCGTGCAGGTGAGGGAAGTCCTGTGGCAGCTCATCCCCGAAGAACAGATCGTCCAGAGAGCTGAGCGTTCCGTCTTCTTCGACTTGATATACAGACATTTTCTCACCATTTACGTTTAATTCAATAAAGCAACCCCAGCAATAAAACTGGTGGGAACCAATTTTCCCGATATCTTTTGAACTACAATTTGGACATTTCATATACATTCACCTATCCATTAACAGAATGAATGGCATTTTCCAAGCGCTGTTCACTCAGTGGAGGCACCATAATGGCACTTTCCCCGATAGACATATCGCTTGTACATGGCAGCCATTTACGGCCCTCAATCAGATCGGACACAAAACCGTCCGTAATTTCAATCCCTATTATTGTATTTCCCAACTCTTGGTCAAAATAAACATCGGAGACTCGTCCAAGCAGCAAACCTTCTTCTGTCAGCACGGACATCTCTTTCAATTTAGACTGGCCAAGAAGATACGTGTGTTTTATGTCGTCGGCTCCCGTCTTGCGGACAGCCTGTTGATTACGGATCATGACGGCATCTTCGCCGTAGGCAACAATGTCTTGCCACTGCACGATTTTGACATGATTGGTAAACAGGCCTTTGTTCTCAAGTTCAATGCCTTCAATTTTCCAATCGTCACTTACAATGAAATCCTGGATTTTACCGACCTGCTTTCCGTCCTCGACATCAAAAACGGCTAGTCCGATCATTTCCTGAAGCTTCATCGCAGGGTCCTCCTCATCTTCTTATCATTAAATAGGCGCGGCGCTATTGCTAGGTATGCCCAAAGTTGATGAGTGGCAATCAGACGCCGATCATCAAAACCGCTTCTATCTAACCGATGAAATGGAACTTCTTCCCTCCTTCTGTTCCATGTGCAAAAGAGCCCCTTAGGGTCTATTACGCAATCGTTCAAGAATGGTTCCAATTTTTTCGGCGGTTTTCATGATTTCTTCCGTAGTATTACCCAATCCCCAGCTAAAACGAATCGCTGAATGCAAAAATGCCTCCGGCAGCATCATTGCTTTAAGCACATGAGATACTTCGAGAGAGCCTGACGTACATGCAGAACCGCTCGCGACCGCGATGCCTTCCATGTCCAGATTCATTAACATGGTTTCTGTAGATACCTCAGGAAAACTGATATTCAGAATGTTGGGCAGCGTATATTCGGGATGACCGTTCACGTGAAAATGTGCTTTGCCTACATGGGTTTCCAGCTGTTCCAACAAAAGCTTCCGTAATTCAAGATCATGCTGACGATTCGTCTCTGCTTGCGCTGTCGCAATTTTAAGTGCCTCTGCAAATCCGGCAATNCCTGCTATATTTTCCGTACCTGCTCGCCGCTGACGCTCTTGCAGGCCTCCATGGGATCTGGCTTCCAGCACNATGCCACGACGTACATAAAGTGCCCCTACGCCTTGGGGCCCATTAATTTTATGCGCAGAGAAACTGATCAAGTCAACCGGAAGATCTTTACAAGAGATGTTTTGAGTGCCCAGAGCCTGTACTGCATCGGTATGAAATAAAATTTGATGCTTCCGTGCCAGCTCCCCTATTTCGCGGATGGGCTGAATCGTTCCTACCTCGTTATTGGCAAACATCATCGTAATCAATACCGTATCCGGTCGAATAGCCTCCTGCAGCTCATCCAAACTTACTCTTCCATGCTCGTCTACAGGCAAATAGGTCACTTCATAACCTTGATGCTCAAGCTCCTGGCAGCTGTGAAGAACCGCATGATGTTCGATCGCCGTTGTAATCACGTGTTTCCCTTGCTCTTTTCGCGCATAAACTGTGCCAAAGATCGCCAGATTATCACTTTCCGTGCCGCCACCCGTAAATACGAGTTCATCCGGGAAGCAGCCCAAGGAAGCCGCAATACTGTCCCTTGCTCCACTAACCGTCCGCTTCGCATCCCGTCCAAAGGCATGTATGCTTGAGGCATTGCCANATTGGCCTGTCATGACTTTCATCATGGCTTCCGCNACCTGCGGATGCATGGGTGTTGATGCAGCATGGTCCAAATAAATTCTGTTCATTGAATTCACCCCGTTATATGTTGAAATTCCATTTGATTCATTTGTATAAAATTTGTATAAAATGTTGCTTTGCATGGCTAAAGCCCCCATAATGGGGGCTTTAGTGTGTGGCCGCAATGTTCAATATCAACCTTGATTAGATATAGAACATGTAGCTGTCTTTTTGTTCCTGATCCTGGAATGTAATCAGGTCTTTGAGCGTTGTGGAATCCAGTACCTCTGCAATGCTGTCACGAATGCGCAGCCATAGATCACGTTTGGCCGGGTCATCTTCTTCGGTGAAGTCCACTGGGGAGATCGGCCCCTCCAGTACACGAATCACGTCTCCTGCAGTCACTGTCGCAGGATCTCCTGCCAAAATATACCCGCCGTATGCACCACGGATACTCTTGACGAGTCCGGCATTACGCAGCGGAGCGATCAGCTGCTCCAGATAATGTTCCGAGAGCTGATTGCGCTCCGCAATGCTTTTAAGGGATGTAGGGCCTTCGCCTGTTCTGGCTGCCAGCTCCATCATGATGGTTAGCCCGTAACGGCCTTTTGTCGATATTTTCAAAGGAGTCACCTCTTTCAATTTTCAGAAAAACAATTAAACTATATACTTGGCGTGATGCAAGATCGTCTTTTTCATGATCCGCCACAGCGGGATATGAATAATACAGATCTCTTGCCCGTAATCCTCCGTATTCCGATCATAACCCTCAGCTAATGTTAACATATCTGCAAGCTTTATGGAAAACAAAGATTGACGATATTCCAAATTGTGCGCCTGGAGTGGACACTATCCAAAATTGGCCGGGTGTATCGTAACTTGAGTCGGGTTATGCTAGAATAGAAACGAAACACATTTATATATAGAAATGGTGATAACGATGTCCAAAACAATTGAGAATACTCGGGTCGTCGTTGGCATGTCCGGAGGTGTCGATTCTTCCGTTACCGCATTGCTGCTGAAAGAGCAGGGATACGATGTCATCGGCATTTTCATGAAAAACTGGGATGACACGGATGAGTTCGGCCACTGTACCGCTGAAGAAGATTCAGAGGACGTTCGCCGGGTTTGTGAACAGATCGGCATTCCCTATTACACTGTCAACTTCGAGAAAGAGTACTTTGATAAAGTATTTACCTATTTCCTTGATGAATATAAGTCAGGTCGGACACCAAATCCGGATGTCATGTGCAATCGCGAGATCAAATTTGGCGAATTCCTGAACAAGGCGCTTGATTTGGGCGCAGACTACGTTGCCACAGGCCACTATGCTCGCCTTATCGAAGAAGACGGCACGTTCAAGCTGCTGCGAGGCGTGGATAGCAACAAGGACCAGACATACTTCCTTAATGCACTCAACCAGAACCAGCTGTCCAAAGCGATGTTCCCGATTGGCCATCTTCCTAAACCGGAAGTTCGGAAAATTGCTGAAGCGGCAGGTCTGTATACAGCTAAGAAAAAAGACAGCACAGGCGTATGCTTTATCGGTGAGCGCAACTTCAAAGAGTTCTTGAGCAACTACCTTCCTGCCAAAGGCGGAGACATGGTTGATATTGTAACGGGCGAAGTAAAAGGCCGTCATGACGGACTGATGTATTACACCCTCGGTCAGCGCCAAGGTCTGGGTATTGGCGGCTCCGGCAATGGTGAACCATGGTTCGTGGCAGATAAGGATCTGGAGAAAAATCAACTGCTTGTGGTTCAAGGCGATGCACATGCAAGCCTGTACTCAACAGGTTTGACGGCTACTGGCGTTAACTGGATTGCTGGTGCTGACCAAGTGCCTAGCGAACCTTTCCGCTGTACCGCCAAATTCCGTTATCGTCAGCCGGATCAAGGCGTCACGCTGACTTGGCAGGAAGACGGAAGCGTGGATGTACAGTTCGATCAACAACAAAAAGCCATTACACCCGGACAAGCCGTTGTATTCTATGATGGTGATGTTTGTCTCGGCGGCGGCACGATTGATCAGGTTCAAAAAGTACCTGTACCAGCGATGCAATAATCNGGAAAGTCTCCAATATGTATAGACTATGTGGAATACCCTGTATTCCCATCATAAAAGCCATCTTTCATGTATACCATGAAGGATGGCTTTTTTCCTGCTTTTTCCTGCAAAAACATTTAAAATCTTTGGTTATGCAGTAAACCACACGCCTGCGAAGGAGACAGCTACACCCAGCAAAACGGAACTCGTTACATATAGAATAGCCGATGGATAACGTTTCATTGCGAGCAAATGAATCGTTTCATACCCGAATGTCGAGAACGTTGTGTATGCTCCGCAAAATCCGGTACCCCACACAACCCAGAGCCCATCGGAGATCACCTCTGATTGATGCCATCCATATAACAACCCCAGCAGCAGAGAACCACTGATATTAATGACCCATGTCCCCCATGGAATAGCTGTGCCCAGTTTTCCTGAGATCCATCGCCCCAGACTGTAACGAAGTATGGCTCCTAAAGAACCTCGCCCCAGACTGTAACGAAGTATGGCTCCTAAAGAACCTGCAAGTCCAATCCAGATGATCATGCTGCACCATCCTGTGCAGATTTACCCCGCATGAACTGCCCAACCTTGATACCCAGAGCACAGAGCAGCAGACCCGCGAGCAAACTCACCAATGTATAAATAACCGTCTTCACCCACATGCCACCCTCGGATAGACGGACGATATCCAACGTAAACGTGGAAAACGTAGTAAAAGCACCTGTAAATCCGGTCCCTATCGCCAGACGAAGTTGTGGTGTTACTTTGTCGGGGACAGCGNTGGTAAAGAACCACCCCAAAAACAGGCTGCCAATTGCGTTAATCAGCAGCACGGCCCAGGGAAAGCCTACATTGGCAGTTGGTATCCCTAATTGAATGGAATATCGGGTCAGTGTACCCAGAAATCCGCCAATACCTATATACAGAAGCTCTTTCATGTTGTATACATCTCCCGGATCATCAATCTTACAGTTCTTTTCTCCGCTGTTGGTTCAGCCTGATTTTCGACTCGTTGCCTTGCTCCGTTGCTTCATAGAATACTCTTCGCGAGAGCTGCTTGGGCAGGTATTCCTGCTTCACATAGTGTCCCGGATAGTTATGGGGGTATTGATAACCTTCGTGTCCCAGCTTCACTGCACCTGAATAATGGGTGTCCCTCAAATGAAGGGGTACCTCTGCCGATTTCACCTCATCGATTGCATTCATCGCCTTCGATATGGCCGTGTATACTGCATTCGACTTCGGACTCTCTACTGCAAATAAAATCGCCTGAGCAATATTCAGCTTCGCTTCCGGCCATCCGTTGTTACGATAGGCGTCCAGTGCTCCAATAGCCTGGGTCATCGCTTGTGGATTCGCCAGACCGATATCTTCGCTGCTTGCTGCAATCAGACGTCTGATAAATGTCATCGGATCCATGCCCAGCTTCTCTACGGCGTACAAAAACCAGAACAACGCAGCATCACTAGAACCACGAATGCTCTTGTGAAAAGCAGACAGCACATCATATTGCGTGGACTCATCGGCCTTCACAATTGGACGGCGGATCGATTCCTCCGCAACGGCAAGCGTAATATGAATGGAACCATCCTTCTCGGGCGGTGTGGTCAGTGCAGCAAGTTCCAGAGCATTCAGAGCACGCCGAATGTCTCCATTAGCCATTGTGGCAATATGATCCAAGGCTTCGTCATCTGCCTGCAGTTCCATGAATCCAAGCCCTTTATCGGAATCAGCCAGTGCTCGGCGCATGGCGACAAGCGAATGTGCCTTGTTCAGCGACTCAAGCTGAAAGAGGGTTGAACGGCTCATCAAGGCTCCATTCACATAATGAAAAGGATTCTCTGTCGTAGCACCGATAAATATGATGGTGCCCTTCTCCACTGCTGGCAGCAATGCGTCTTGACGGGAACTATTGAAGCGGTGTACCTCATCCAGGAACAATATGGTTTTGGTTCCGTACAATTGCTTGTTCGTCTGTGCCTGTTCGATAACTTCACGTACGTCCTTCACCGAAGCGTCCACTGCATTCAGACGAACAAACTCTCCCTGTGTATGCTGGGAGATGATGTGAGCAAGCGTAGTCTTCCCGCAGCCGGGAGGACCGTATAATAAGATGGACGAAATCTGGTCTGCTTCAATGGCGCGCCGCAGCAGCTTACCCGGTCCAACAATATGTTCTTGTCCAATATATTCATCAAGACGCTCTGGTCGCATGCGGTCTGCAAGCAGTCTTGCCTGGGGCTTGGAGTCCTGTTGAAACGAAAATAAATCCATTGCTCATCACTTCCTTAACGGATTACCTATCCTAGGTTGAAACTAAACGCCTGAATAATCTCTATTCTCTATCATATCATAATCCTGCGGCAGCATAGCCATAAATGCACCAAGCGCACTGCTAACGAACGCATCTTTGCGAGTAATAAAACGAGTCATCATCCGGCTCATGCCAGTGGGAAGTGAATGTTTGCGAAGCATGCCGCTTTCAATCTGCTGGCGAATAACAATCTCCGGTAACAATGAAATCCCCATCCCCGATGCCACGCCACTGATAATGGCTTCCAGCGTGCCAAATTCCATAATTACCGGACGATTTACCCCATAGGATAGCAACCACTCCTCTAGCGTCTGTCGATAGGAACACCCCATGCTGTAGACAAGGATCGGTTTACGAGTCAGCTCATCTGCTGGCATTACGCACGATGAAACCACAAACAATTCTTCATCAAATACATCAACAGATGCGATCTCGGGACGATCGCAGGAGCAACCAATAAACGCACCTTCCAATTCATACCCGATAACTTGATCTATGAGCATTTGCGAATTGCCGGTAGCCAGTGACAAAGATACGTCGGGATATTGTCTATAATATCCTGCAAAAAGTTCAGGCAATCGCACCGCAGCAGCGGTCTGCGTAGAGCCTATTCGTAGTGGACCTGATGGCGTGTTCGTCGCCCGAAGCGCCTTGGAAGCATCATTCAGCAAACCAATAATTTTATCTGCATAAGCCAGCAGCATCTCTCCGGCTGGAGATAACGTCATTCCCCGGTTGTGACGAATGAACAGCTTGGTGCCCACTTCCGCTTCCAGATGTCTGATCCGGGCCGTGACGTTGGATTGCACATACCCCAGCTTCGAAGCGGCTTTCGTCAAGTTTCCTTCCTGTGCAACACATTGAAATATTCGAAGATCTCCGCTCTCCATCGTTTCCTCCACTCTGACATCATTCAAAATGATGTCCAGTTCACTAACAATCATTATACTTCATGTAGAAACAGGACTACAATTCATGTAGATTCCAAAGCAATCAACCAAATGGATGAGGATAAGGAGTGTTCAACATGACATACTGGAAAAACAGAGTAGCCTTAATCACAGGCGGCGGAACAGGCATAGGCCGTGCGGTAAGTCTGCTGCTGGCTCACAAGGGAGCATTGGTCGCCGTCAACTATTCCCGCTCGCAGGATGCAGCCGAGGAGACGGTTCAACAGATTTTGGATGAAGGAGGGCAAGCATTCGCCGTTCAAGCCAATGTTGCCGATGATCCGGACGTCCGGCAGATGGTCGCTACCGTAACCGAAACATATGGCCCCATAACTGCCCTTGTTAACAATGCCGGAATCACCCGACACATTCCTCTGCAGGATCTGGAATCAGTTACGGAGGACGTCTGGAATGAACTATATGATGTGAACGTGAAGGGTATGTTTTACTGTGCTCGTGCAGTGACGGAGGGAATGCGGCAGGCAGGCGGTGGCTCCATTGTGAATCTGGGCAGTATTGCGGGCAGCACAGGTTCCGGATCTTCCCTCCCTTACGCGGTCTCCAAAGCGGCAGTTCACGGCCTGACCTTATCTCTTGCTCACGCACTCTCACCGCTCATTAGGGTAAATGCCATCGTCCCTGGCGCTGTTGCAACACGGTGGTGGGCCGGAAACGAGGAGCGAATGAATCGTCTCGGCGGCTCGTTGTTATTGCAGAGAATTTCCTCGCCTGAAGATATCGCACATATGATATGCGCTGCGCTTGAACAGCCATCCATGACCGGACAGCTTATTACCGTAGATGGCGGACAGACGTTATGAGCCCCAGCAATGAAAAAGACAGCCGCACGATGAAACCCTTGAAATATACGATATGGATCTTGCTAACGACATTCATTATGGGTACTTCTTTTCCGGTCGGCAAAATCGGCATGGTGTATGCTCCCCCTTTCCTGCTCATGGGTATACGTTACGTACTGGCAGGTAGCCTGATGGCCTGGTTTCTGCGGAAACGCCCTTTACCTTCCGGATGGCAAGCCTGGTTGAAAATCATTTGGATTGGCCTGTTCCAATCTGCTGGAGTGATGGGGTGCGCTTACTACAGCATGAACTGGATTACACCCGGTGAGTCAGCCATACTTACCTTTACCAATCCGCTGCTGGTCATTATGATCAGTGCTTTATTGTATCGGTTAACGTATCGCTTCAGCCAATGGATTGGAGTTATCCTCGGTCTGGTGGGCATCCTGTTAACCTTTGGTTGGCATATGAGTTTTAGTCCCGGTACCTGGATCGGATTCGGCGGTGCAGTCTCCTTTGCGGTATCCACATTGCTCATTAAACGCTGGGGTGAACGTTACGATACCTTTGTGCTTACCGCTTACCAGATGCTAGCTGGAGGTGCAGTGTTGCTCCTGCTAAGCGCATGGACTGAACAGCCTCATTTTATCGTGAACGTACCTTCGGTCGCGGTGCTGCTCTGGTTGACGCTTGCTTGCTCCATTATCCAGTTCTCACTCTGGTTTTATTTACTGCAGCATAGTGATCCCGCCCAAACCAGTTCCTATCTGTTTCTGGCGCCGTTCTTTGGTGTATTGTCGAGCTGGATTTTGCTGGGGGAACAGGTTCAATGGTTCGTTGGTGCAGGCGGCATACTCATTGGTATCGGCATTTTTCTGGTCAACCGTCGTTCAACTGCACTGAACAGGAAAAACCATTCATCCGAGCTCCACAGGTATTCTTCGTCAGCAAATTGAGATTTTTCATACAAAAGCAGAAAAAGGCATGCGCTTATGGGATTTGCCCATGAACGTCATGCCTTTTATCTCATTTATATTACCAAGCTTTGCTCATGTTTAATCGGTATCACTGTCCGGCCAACCCTGAATGGTTACCGGTTCGCCATCCGAATGATGTGCTGCAGCCGCATAAGACGGCAGTTCACCGTCATGGAACAGCCACAACTCGTGCAATGCCCTTGTACAGCCCACGTACAGCAGCTTGGCATCACCCGCATTAGACAGATAATGCTGCTCATCCGCATCTGCCACAATAACCGCATCAAACTCTAGCCCCTTGGACAGATAGACAGGTAAAACCGAATGTCCACCCGTGTACTGCTTTTTGCCGCCATCGATCAGATTCAGGTCCCAGCCCGCATCCAGAAGTTCACGATGAAGTTCCACCGCTTCATGTAGGGTACGCGTCAAAATGGATACTGTGCGGTAGTCTTTCACCGTTAACAGCTTCAAAGCCCGTTCAAGACTCTTCGTTCTCCCTTCACCCTCATAGGCTAATGTTCGAACCGGATCCCCGCTCCGGAAAACAGGAATCGCCGTTATCCCGCTTTTGACGCCACGTTCCAGAATCGTATTGGCATAATCAATAATTTCCATGGTGGAACGATAGCTCCGGGTCAAGGCAAAGTAAGCATTCTGCTCGTCGGGAAACAGGGTACTCATCTCTTCCCATGCATGAACGCCGCGATACTCATGAATGCCTTGGGACAAGTCACCCAAGATGGTGAAGGAATGTCCCTTGACGAACAGATCCAGTAGAGCGACGTGAAATGGCGAGAAATCCTGCGCTTCATCAATTACGACATGATCAAATCGTTCCGACCCTTCAATATCATGAATAAGCGTGTGAATATACACGAGCGCAGGCAGATCCTCTTCACGAATGACATCCTGCTTCAGATCTGCTGTCGTCTGCTTCATCACATCTTTGGGAATAAGACTGCTTAGTGAAGCAGGCACTGAGCCACCCTTAGCGGCCTTGAACAGCTGTTTGTACAGTGTGAGCGCTTCATATTGAGGCCACTTTTTGGCATATGCTTTTTCACGCGTCGCTGCTTTCTTTTTACGTTCTTTGCGCACGCTTTCGGGACAAGGTTTTTTGAGCTCCATTTCAATCCAGCGATGGATCCGCGCCATGACGCGCTCTTTCCGTTTAGCCAGAGGGTAGTGCTTATATTCTTCGCTAAACCAGCTTTCAATCTCTGCCTTGCTAAGCACCGCACCGTCCCAGGGACTGAAGTCCAGATCGGGTACAGCTTCCTCCTCCATGCCTGACAGCCAATCCCGAATGAGTTCCATGAAGCGTATCGAACCCTTATAGCGCCCAGGTACATCATCGTTCAATTCGGGACGTGCTTCCGGCGTTTCAAACCAGGTGTTTAGTGTCTCCGACGTATCTGCGAGAGGCATATCCAATCCAAGCAGATTCATCGCCCAATCCGGGAATGTGCGCTGCTGAATATCTCCAACGCCAAGTTCTGGGAGTACATCCGAGATGTAATCGAGGAACATGTGGTTGGGTGCGAAGATAACCATCTTCTCCGCAGATACCTGCTCTTTGTACTGATACAGCAAAAAGGCAAGCCGGTGCAGGGCAACGGTTGTTTTCCCCGAACCCGCCACACCCTGGATGATCAATGCCGTGTTCCTTGCCGCACGAATGATCTGATCCTGTTCTGCCTGAATGGTGGATACGATATCACGAAGCTTGTTATCCTTGTTCTCTCCCAGCCGATAGACGAGAAACT
>Ga0058696_1000199_pt1 | contig 26233 bp, 39 predicted proteins | sample AgamicMgSfrz_FD_55077 | JGI IMG/M metagenome (GOLD analysis project Ga0058696, IMG submission 55077) | Agave microbial communities from Guanajuato, Mexico - Mg.Sf.rz | ecosystem: Host-associated > Plants > Phyllosphere > Phylloplane/Leaf | place: Guanajuato, Mexico | collected 2012-05-30 | reverse complement strand
TTCGCTCAGTATTGTCTCATTTGAGAGTTTCACTGAATTAAAGGAGTTTTTCATTGTATGTCGCCATACAAGGGAACTATAATCTAATTCCAAGTACCTGTTTCGACCCCAGCTGCCATAATAGCTTGCACTTCTTCAGCATTGTATCCGGCCCGTGTCAGCTGACCACCATATTCAGCAATAATATCTAATTGTTCCGGTGGAAAACCCATTTTTAATAAGGCATCAGCCATACCGAGAGCGCCTTCTTGTGAAATACCTAATTCATTACCGATTTCATTTGTTTCTTGAATTAATTCAGTAAAATCTATGCCAGCATAAGCATTAGAAATAACAGCTGCACTCTTTACGAAAGAAGCATTTGCTTCATCACTAACATCTTTATTCAAAGCCCATTGTCTTCTTACACCCTCAAGTGCTTCTTCTGCATCTAATCCATAGGCTGAAATTCCTCTCACAGCATCCTCTACTGATTTTTTTGAGGACTCAGGAACATCAAATCCTATTTCAATTTTTGTTTTTAACTTCGACATGTCCATTGCTTTTTCAATTGCAGTTGCAATTCCGCCACCAGCTGCTAACCCACCGATAACATTTTCTAATCCTACTTTTAATCCTTCAAACTTTTTCTCAGTTCTTCCGGCTTCTTGTTGTAAATCTCTTAATTCATTTTGCACTTGCCGTATTGAGTTTCCAGCATCCACAGATCGAAGGGCTCTTTGTAATTTTTCAATATCAGCTTCTGTACCTAATGCCTCACGACCAATAATTCCAATCGCTTGCTCTAACTGACGACTTGTAGCTGTTCCATTTCGAATTGCATTTACAAGACGATTTCCTAATGCTCCTGCAAAATCATCAACGCTTTTTCCTGTAGCTCTAAATAATGTTTCTAATTGCCTTGTAGAACTGGCTACATTCTCTTGCTCAGCTTTCATGTTTCCGAGTTTATTTTTCAGACCATTAAGCGATCCTTCTGTAAATTCAATTTCACGCCTGAATGCACGATATTGTTCTTCAGAAATTTTACCGTTTTGAAATTGAGCTTGTACTTGTTGTTCCGCTGCTTTCAACTTATCTAGTTTTTGCGTTGTATTTTCAATCTGCTGTGTAAGTAACTGTTGTCTTTGCGCTAATGCTTCCACATTACCAGGGTCAAACTTTAACAAACGCTCGACATCTTTTAGTTCTTTAGCTAAAGAATCGCTTTGTTTATTAACATCTTTTAGAGCGTTTTGTAACGGTTGCGTATTACCATTAATTTCAATCGTAATACCTTTAATTCTTCCTGCCATTTTCTCACCCCTTTCTTAGAATGAATCGAAGTCTTTTTGATTTGCCTTTCTAACTTTTTCTTTATCTGGATTCTCTAGCTCAGCGAATTCAGCAATGTAATCAAAACAATCACCAATTGTCATATCTTCTAAATCCCAGCGTGTTAATTTCGCTTTATAACAAAGAGCAAGGAATAATTCAGTGGTAAATTCTTCATCACTGAATGTCCCTTGCTCTCCATTATTTTTCTTTATTTTTTTTTTGCACCCATAGTGACCTGAACTAATTCCATGACTTCTGGCATAATTTCTTCAATCGGGAATTCCTCAAATTCATCTAGCCACGCCATAGGATCAGGAATATTTGGATCAGCGGTTTTAGCATATAACCAAGTTAAATCATAAATAAGTTCAAAATCCACATTGCTTAAATCAACATTAGACATACCAAGAGGTTGTTGTGAACCATCTGGTGAAGTTAATGCGCCAATTGCTCCTAATCCCATCAAATCTGCAAATAAATTACGTCTGAATTGTGCTTTATATCGTTTAACCGTTGCTGCTGTAGCTTTTAATCTAACTTTTTTTCCGTCTATTGTAATTGTCTTTTCCATTCACTTACGCCCCTTTTGGTAATGCAGGTACTTTTGTATACACTTTTTTGTACCAATTATCATAAATTTCTTGTTTTGATTTAGTTGTAGTTTTCGTTTTAACCATACGTTTTCCATTAATATCAATAGGGCTTGATACAAATTTAAGTTCATTTGTGTTAGGTTCTGCTGAATTTGTTTTCGTTTTAGATGCAAGTGTTGGACGACTTGCTGAACAGTTAAACATAACGTGTCGAGTCGCTCTTACATCGCCATCGAATTCAAATAATAACGCAAATGATTTTCCTTTTGCATCGGCTAATTCATTTAACACACCATCTTCTTCGTCTAATTCCTCACCTAATGCATCAATTGCAAATTGCTCTGGAATATGAGCGATTGATAGAGTGCCATCATACCCTTGGTTATTACTTGCTGCGTAGTAAAGCATGTCATCTGCATAGAACTCAATTAAATCCCCTCGTGGATCAAATGTTAATTCAACTGCACCTGGTAATCGTATCGGTGTACTGAATGTAACTACACCATCTTTAATGTCATAGAGTGCATAGTGGACATTTTTCAGACCAAAAGCTACTTTGTTTTCATTCATTTACATCAACCTCGTTTCATAATTTTTTTGATACATTTTTTCAGATTCAATAAAAGTCCCGTACGAGTCATAAGGAATCTCATGATCGTCTAGGACTTTTTCAAGTTTGTCTTCTGCGACTAAATCTTTTTTAGTTGTATAAAGCTCTATATTTAAATCATTTATTTTGTGATAAACCTTGTTATCTGCCATTAGGTTTGCTGATCCATCCACAAGGAAACATATATATGGTGGCGCTGGAACTGGGTTACCTGGTGCTGCTGTGAAATGCGAATAAGCCACAGGATATCCTGTAGCTTCAAGAATTTTTGTTAATTCACCTAATGTCATTATTCAAGCGCCCTTTCAATTCGTCTTGGTACTTCATTAATTACATACTCTTCAACAGGACGAATATGGACTTGAGCTGGAACACGTCCACCACCAGCCTTCGCATGGCCATTTTCCAAAAGATGCGTTAGTTGCCCTTTTATATTGTGGACGACAACGCCATTACCTTCTTTTTTCTTACGCCACCCTTTACGATAAGCCCCTGTTTTTTTAGGACCACTTTGTCTTAATTTACTTACAGCAACATCAGCCACTTCTTCTTGTGCGGTTAACAATTCTTCTTCCACAACATTCGCATATCTTTGTAATTCTCTAGCAAGTTCGCTCGCAAAATCGTTCATATTAAACACGCTCCTTTGCGATAATAGTCAATGTTTGATACATTTCATCATCATTCATTGGCGGTTCGATAATGTCAAAGATACGATTCTTCATTTTAATTCGCATTAATTCTGTAATACCTGTTGTATAAGGAATAACAAACCGATAAATTCGTGTGGACTGTGAGGCCGAAGCTTCAATGTACTCTGAGCCTTTCACCGTTTTTATCATTGCCCATGCTTTTTTTACTTCTTGCCAATTACCTGTTTCAACTTCTTGATTCAAATCATCTTTTATTACTTCAGGTTGTTCAATGCTAATTCGATTCCTGAAATCACCTGTATTTAATGGCTTTTTATACTGAAAAGGACGCATATTAATCACCGTCCAATTTAATTTCTTCTAATGCTTTATCAATACCTAAACTATTAATCTGACTTAAAAAATTCTTGTCAAAATACTCTAATGCATCGTTATAGACATAACGAGAACGTTCAAAGACTAATTCTTTGAACTCCTCGTCTTTATTTAAATCGTAATTTCCACAAACCCTAAGTAATGCCTTGTTAGACGTAGAAAGGATGCGTTTTAGGTTATCATCTTCATCATCACCCAAGTGCATCCTATCTTTAAATTCTTGTAATATTTCAGTTGAAATCACTGTATCCATTCACATCATTCCTTATTTAATTTCTGGAGTTGTAGGCGGTGTGAAAGAAATCTTTAAATCATATACAAGAGCTGCTTTATTATCTTTTGGTTTACCATTAGCAAACTGTTTAATTGTATAAAGCGTAGCATCTTCAATTGCTAATGTTTGGTCAAACTTTTTAAGTTTGTATCCACCTGCAATCGCTGCAAGATATTGACCTTTTACAAAGAATAATGCTTTACCAACTGGCACTTCTTCAGATTCTACAGTTTGAATGTTATAAGGTAATGCCATTACCCATTGACCTGTTGAGGTTTGAATTGTATTGCGAGCTTGTACACCAATTGAATCTACAGGATTTACAACCATTACGATGTTATTTAGGACTTTTCGTGATTTTCCTTTCGCATCAGTTGATAAAGCTTTTACTACTTCATATAATTCTCCAGCAACAACTTCACCAAATTGAGAAGGAGCAAATGTTAATGTACCGGATGATTTCTTATCAGTAACCGCGCCTGTAGTTGCATTTACATCTTTCATTAAACCTACAGGTTGATGCGCTACTGATCCGCCACCATTTACAAAGCCAAACTCTAAACCTACTGAATAAGATTCTACTAATAGAGTTCGAACATAACGTTCAACCCATTCAGGGCCAAGATCTAACATATCATTTGGAATAGCTGCGAATGCAGTTAATTTAAGTTGACCAATTTTTTCTTCTCGGAACGCTGCATTTACTTGTCCTCGAATTTCCCCAAATAATTCGCCCCATGCATATGCTTTTGTTGCATCAGAATAAATGAATTTTGTAACTGCTCCTAGATCTTGTAACCCTAAAGCATCAAGTAATGGATGCTCTTTAACTAAATCCTCAAATACACGTTCTTGTGTAGTTACTGGCAAAATTGAGCCATCCTTAAAACCACCATCTTGTACAACAGCATTGAAGAATTTTGTTTCTGATGCAGTTAATACATTTTGACCGCGTTGTTGAAGAATAGAACGATCTAACATTTCATCATTTACTTGATTACGGACTGTATTAATTACATCCATTTGCATTGCATCAAAGAAACCTTCAAATGCTGCCGTTTGTTCTTGTTCTGTACTTTCTGCATTAGTTAAGGCATCCGTTAATTTCGCTTTCGCTTTATTAAATGCTTCAGATTTATTAAATTTAATTACCATTGTGTGTTTCCTCCGTTTTTTTATAATTTTAAAAGGAGCCCTTTAATCCCACTGTTTTTTACAGGTTTAGGATTCGGCTCCTTTGGTTCTTCTATATTGTTTTGTAAATCATTCAGGATTTCATTTTTTAATCCTGATAATGCTGCATTTAAATCTTCTTTTGTAATCCCTTGGCCTTTGTTCATGGTTCCATTTCTAAAACCATCGATTACTTTCTGCGGAAGCATGGTAGCAGAAGCCGTTGAAGCTGTCGTTTTAACTGGATTTTCCATAAACATGATTTCATCCGCAAAATTGTTTTCTAACGCTTGCTGCGGACCCATCCAAGTTTCTTCAGCCATCATGTTAAGTAGTTCTTCCTCAGATTTACCACTTTTAATGACATAGGCATTTACAATTGCTCGATCTGTTATTTTTAACATCTCGGCTGCCTTTTCCATGTCACGATGATCTCCACCATGCCACTTAGCAGCGTTGTGAATCATGATTTTTGCTGTTGGAGAAATGCGAACTTTATCACCTGCCATCGCAATTACAGAAGCTGCACTTGCTGCTAAACCAACAATTTGAACTTCCACATGACCAGGATAATTTTTTAATGCTGTGTAAATTTCCGAACCTTCATCTACATAACCACCAGGACTATTGATTGATACAATTAAATCTTCACTATTTGCGCTATCCAGTTGTTTTGTAATTTTACCTGGGCTTGTAGCATCCATTTCAAACCAATCATAAATCCAAGCTTCATCATTCGAAATAATTGGTCCTTTCACGTCAATTTTCACCGTCATTTGTATTCTCACCTCCTTCAGATTCAGTTAGTTTCGTATAGTTTTTCGTAATATGATGTGTATTTAAGTTAGGATCATCAGAAACTTCATATCCTACTTCTAATCGAATCTCATTCCCTGTAAATGCACTTGAAGAAATGAGTTTATCGATGCTTGTCGCAAGATCAAATATACTTTGATAAGAAACAGCTTTAATTTCAATTTTTTGACCTGAAAGATACTCTTCTTCTTCAAAAAATTTAACATTTGCTTCATCAGAAATCTTTTTTAATAAAGGTTTCACTGTGAAAAGCATATAATTTTTCGTTTGCTTTTCAACATCAGCCATTTCGCCATATATCAAAGCAGTTGGAATACCAAAAACCATTGCTACTTGATTTAAGAAGCCATTTGTTACTTTATTAATTTCCTCCACACTCTGCCCAGAACTTGCTCCACCTGACGTTTCAGCATACTTAAAACCTGGTTGTTGCGGAATGATAGCAACGTCTTTTTCTCCAATCGCTTTGTACATGTTATCAATAAACTCTTGCAGTTTTGATTGGTGTTCTTTGCTCTTTGCAGCGAGCATGTCCATATCAACTGTTCCGCGAATTTGATTCTTACGTTTTTGAGAACTTAATATTCTACCGAATAAATCCCCATAATCAGTAAACAAACCATCGATAAGAGGTGATAACTTATCATTCCTGTATCTTAAATGAATGACTTCACTTTGTTTAAAACTTCTCTTAAACTGATAATCTTTTACAGTGACATTTGTAAAAGTATCTTCAAACACAGCATATTCGTTATGTTCAAAGTCATCAGCAATAAGTAAATCACCATCATCCGCTTGGATAATCAAAGCTTCATTATCATAAATAAGTCTGTAAATAAAACTCTCCCAAAAGGTACTTGCAGTCATATTCTTATTCGGTCTGACATTTAATCGGTAGTAAAGCTCATCCTTTTCAAATTCTTCACCATTTTTCACTCTAAATTCTGACTGACTAATTGTTCTCCCTAAAAAGGATATACATGTATCAATCGCCAGTCGCTTCATGTGTACTCTATTGGCTTTCTCAATAAACATTTCCACATCAAACATAAATCCTACTTCACTATTTCTTTTAAAAATCGCATCTAGCCATCCAATGATTATCACCTCCTTTATTAGAATTTAATGCCGTCTAACATAAAATCGAATTCATCAACAAGAATGTTATCCGCTTGCCATAATGCATGGATAAAGGCTTGGAATCCATCTGTTTTGCGCTTAAATTCATCTTTTTTCAGATATTCTTTGTTGCCGTCCTTTTTGATGTGGACGTAAACATTGTTGGTGTACCAACGCATTAATGGATTATCTCCAAAAATAATACGATTGTTCGCAAATAACGTTTCAACCCTTGGCGCTAATAAAGAATGAATCGCTTTTGGATTACGAATATATAACAATATGAAACCTTCAGCTTCAAGTGCTGTTTTAACAAGATCAAGACGGAATGTATCGGCCACAATCGTATTAACACCGTATATCTCACGCATTTTCACAAACCAATCTACAATGTGAGTGATATTAATTACAGGTTCATCCACAATAGTTAACAAACCCTTTTCAGCCCATTCATAAATAGGCGCTTTCAGTTTCACTTTATCCAAGAATCCTTTACGTACAAAAGAATGACCTTTCCATATATAATCTTCACCATGTTTAAATAGCAAGCCGACTGCCGCGAAGTCTTTGATGCTGGCAAAGTCGAGACCGCCTACAGCTACTTTATGTTTTAAATCTGGAACTTCTCTGAGCGTTTCTCCATCTTCTTCAAAACCAGTACGCATGATTTCTTCCCATGAAGCTACAGATTTTGTTAAATCTGTTTCAGGGTAATTCATACGTTTTGTTATGAATTCTTCACGGTTTGAAGGATTATTTTCTAATTGTTTATATTGAGTTAATACTTTTTTAAATAATTGTTTAGCATAAGAACTTCTCGGCTCACTAAACATTGGATTTGCTTTTTCCCATACATCAGGGTTATCAATTTCTTCTGGATTGTCTATCTTGCAAATGAAAGGAAACAATGGATCTTCTAAATCTTTTCCCTTTAGAATGTTCATCGCTCGCTCTTTTGTTTTGTCCAGGAATCCGTCGCGAACAAAGCCATCTGTACCAATAAAAAATTCTCTAGCATTTGGTACTTTTCCAAGTCCACTAGAGAATACATTTACTACATCAAAGTTTTCATATCGATGTATTTCATCGTAAATAACACAACCATCACGAAGTCCATCCTTAGAACCAGCATTAGATGTATGATATTGCATAATGCTTTGCGTATCATTACTCAGTATCTCTACCTTAGTTCGATAAAACATATCTTCTAGTATTTCTTTTCCTTTAATAGCATCATAGACTTCACGAAAAGAAACTTTAGCTTGTTTCTCGTTGTTCGCCACAATTGAAACATTGTATCGATCTATTCCGTGCAGCGGACTAATAAAGAAATGGCATAGTGATGAAATTAAACCATTTTTACCACCACCACGAGCCATCATAATTAAAAATTGCTCATAAAAAACAGAATCATCTTCTTTATAGAAAAGAAAAACAAATGCTGTTAGGAACTTTTGGAATGCTTGCAATTCAAAGTACCATTTCTCGGTGAATTTTATATAGTCCTCATGCATTTCATTATCGAAATACAAATCATCGCGTATTAAGATGTATTTCTCCAGGTACTCAATTAGCATTATGCGCTCTTTATTCAGCTCAATTTTCCCTGCGCGATACATTTCAATATATTCAGTGACATATTTATTTTGAATCATGTTAAGTCTTTAACTGAGCGCACAGGTTTTGAAGGAACTTTCTTTTCTTCTGCTGATGCTTCTAATCCAAGTGCATCTAAAATCTTTATCATTCGATCATTTGTTTTGTGTAAATCATTAATAGAAGGATTGGATTTCGGACCATGCATGCCAGATACTTTTATTCCTGTTTCTTCAATATCATCAACAAGAATACACTTTAAATCCCACAACGATAAATAGTCTTGAATTAAGTCAGTATAATGATTACCTACAATCTTTTTTTCTTTCAATTGATTTGTTAGATCCTTTTCAATCCTTTTTCTCATTGTTTCACGCTTCACTCTAGCCACAATATCCCTCCCTTCTGATTTACATCGTTTTCCAATTTGATATAACGCGCGAATTTGCTTATAAATTTGAAAAATCGACCCCCTCCTCCGGTGCCCCTTAGACGATAAAAAGCCCAATCCTCGAACCGGGGGGTTATTATCGAATCATTTTTACCACATTTCATCGTTTTCCCATTTGTTCAGTTTCTTTTTGAATGTTCTACCGTGTTCTTTATTATGGCAATCCACACAGACTGTTTCTAAATTATCTATTTCTAATGCAAGTTCTGGATAATATTCTAATTCTTTTATATGATGGACAACAAGCTGTATCTTCTTACGCTTTGCACTCTCACTGTATTCATTGGTGTCCACACGAACACTACCACTGCGCTTACACTCTTGGCATTCATAGTTGTCTCGCTTCTTTACTTGCTCGCGCATCCTCTTCCACTCACCACTGTCATAAAATTTACGCTTCTGTTGTTTTGTTTTATATTCTTTCATCACTTGTTTACCTTTCATTTTGTCTTCAACAAGGACATTTTTTAGCATTATTTTTTATATTACAATAAGAGCAACCCTAATTCCTGAGACCATCTAGTCAACGGATATCGTTTATATTTGCACTGTTGCACGTCTTCCTTAGCAGATGATGCAGCTGTGCTTTTTCATTACTCCAACAAAAACTTCTTTAGGGTTTTTCAGACAAAATAGGGCATCTCCCACTCAAACATGCCCTCCTGACAAAGGAATATGTCCGTGCGTTACTATATATATCGATTCATTTTTTTATACAAACAAAAGGAAGTGGTTCCTATCGAATGAAAAGACCATTCAACATTATCCTATATTTTTCAATTCCATTCATACAGATTCACACTTACTGCTAATACGCCATACACTAGGCTATAGACAACCATTATTTCAACAAAGGAGATGATTACAATGTCGTTACAATTAATGAAACTTGCACTCTCTGCTGAAACAACAATTGATATGTTTTCAAATAATACAAAATTATTTTATGTGACAAATACCCAACTAGATGCTGGTACTATCACCATACCAATAACTCAATTTTTTCAAAGTGATGGAAATTCCGCAACTGAGTTCCCTAATTTTAGCTACCTTCCAAACCTCTACATTAATGGTGTGCTGCAAATGACAAGCATATTCTCACTTGACATAGAATTCAACCCTGACCCCAATTATCTCGTAAATATTATTCTCCCTGCAGGTTCTGCTCCTATTTTAAACGGAACACCAATTATATTAGAATTTGTAAAATTCACACCTTCTTCTACTACAACTGTCACTTCTTAAATATAAAAAGATCCTTTGACAATTCTTATTCCAGCACTTGGTCTAGATTCTATCCTGTCAAATCCTTTCACGAAACAGACATCCTCTGGTTCCTGCTTTTCTTTTTCGTTCATTATGTTATTTTATATCATCCACCACTATCCTAGAACTTTCGTTTCTGTTGTTTCGTTTTATATTCTTTCATCACTGATTTACCTTTCATTTTACATTTGCAAAAGGTTCTTTTTATGATTTTATGTTTGTATGCTGCCTGTTATAGTAAAGGTACCCTAATCATGTTCCTTGTAACGATTCAGTTATAAAGGACCTTTTTCTACTCTTCATGTACACAGCTGCTTGTCTCCCACAGACGATGCAGCTGTGTATTTTTTCGTCCATACTTGTTTCCCACTCTTTTTCCCCTTAGAAAAGGTCATTTTTATCATTCTCTGTACCCTCGCTTCCTGTTATAGTAAGCAATGAGTTAAACCTCTCTTGCTATCAAGGCTCAAACATATTTGGATTTACCTTTTCTGTATCTCTACCCTTAGCACAGTTGCTTGTCGTCCACAGATGATGATGCAGCTGTGCTTTTCATTTCTTTTCTTTTCTATCCCTTTAAAAATTCATCCATTGTTGTATCGAGCAAACGAATCATCGCTTCTCTTCTTTGCTTTGGTGTTGTGTTATCTTCCAATTCATTAAAGATTGGAATGACACTCTCTAGTTTTTGTTTATCAATACGCTCATTTACAAGATCTTGTCCTAACAGTGAAATGAATGTACCAATCGCAATCGCCTGTTCCTGTTTAGTTAGTTTCATTTGTTCTCACTCCTCCAAAATAAAGCACCCGAATGGATGCTTTAACTCTTATACTTTATTGGTATAAAAAACCAAACCCTTCCCTATACTAAGAGTATGAATGAAGAACATATGTAAAGATACTCTTTTTTTCATATCTCGTTCTTACAACACCCTATGCACCAAATACATATGTTCCCCTTCAGCTTTTCCATTTAGATGGATGACGAGCATGCTTGTATCTCAATTTATAAAGTTCCTCTTTATCATCATACAGTCGCTCTTCATCCACCTTTATTTTACCTTTATTACATGCCATTTCTTAGATGACCTTATTAGCTAATCCATGCTAGTATAAATTTACAGTCAAACATAATCCTTCCCCCTATGAAGGTATTTATGTTTTTCACTATCTATTCACACACTGCACAGCCAGATTATGTATCACAACATAATTTGGCTGTGCTTTATTTTCCATACTCCATCCCAAATGGGCATGGACCTATTTGATTTAAACAAAAAGAGAACCACCAAAGAATGGCCGCTCTTACATAATCTATATCGAAAGGAAGGTCTCTGGAAAAAGCACCATCAATAGGTGTTGTCCTACACTTCAATATATGCTTATCTCTTTAAAAAGTTCTACACTTTTGGTAAATAAAACAAAAATAAGCGTATAATTAGCATTTTATGAGAAGACACTTGATATTTTTGGTTTTAAACACCATATTCACTTTGTCCTTTGGTGCCATTCCCAACTCATTTACCTATATATCTTGAACCCCCTACTTTTCGAACTATTATTTGTTCATGACTCACACGCATAACAGTAATAGTGACTGTAAATTCAAAAACGGGTACGCTGGCACACGTACTCGTTTTTTTTACATAATCAAAGAAAAGTTCAATTAAAAAGGGTATATATAACCAAAGTTATAATATAGCATATGAACACGCTCTATTGCATTTCTTGCTCTCCCAAAGAGGCGATTTCATTCACCTCTTTTTTATTAATTCATTTTCATTGGTATCAAAAACCAATTTAAAGCCCATAATACAAATAGAGGAAGAACCTACCATCAAATTGGTGTACTGCATGTGCTTATACCCACTCGTGTATCGTACCAAATGATATCCGTCATTCTTCCTCCCATTTCTATTCCGAAGGTTGAAGAATGCACAGGATACCTTACATCTAGATAGAATAAACCCACCATACTTTTTTATTCTGGCATTCTTCATTCCTTCACCCGTTTCTATTTTTACAATTCATCATCCAGCCTTCGGACTTATTTCTTCTTTTGCTTCCATACCCCGTTCTTTTTATAGTACGTATCTTCTCTATTCATAAAGTCAGCTGTACGACCCGGAATATTATATTTTTTATTCTTTTTCTTCTCTTTTTTCTTCCTTCTTTTTTCCTCTTGCATAGCCTGAAAATCTGCTTTCCATTGTGCTAACATATCCTTTTTCACTCGCATCAACTTCTGCCTCTCTTATACACATATACATAGAATTACTCTAACTGAAAAAAGAAAGAACAAAAATCATATATATTACCTGTACCAAGAGATAAATTCAGATGTACTAAAAAAGAGTAACTACACATCAGTTACTCTCTCGACAAAATCTTATGTTATTACTATAATTCATTTTTTCAAGGATTTGTATAATGATTACTTACCTTAAGTAAATGTTAAGTTCTATTTGAGTACTCAACCTTTTCCCTCATAGCAGCATGTTTGTTGTAAATGTACTGGGAACTGTAGTTAAGTTCTTCAGCAATCTTTTCTAATGTCATGCCTTCCACATATTTGAGATATGCAATTTTATGTTCCAACCCTTTGAAGGTATTAATTAATTTTTTCAGTTTATACATGTCATTCATCTTATGTGCTAATTCGTATTCAATTGCTTCAGTACGTTCTTCTACCTTTGCACCTTCTGATTCAGCAGTTAAACGTACATCTCGCAAATCACCACTGACCCAGCGTTTTAATTCAGCTTTTGTTTTATCTAAGTTGTAATCTAGATACGCAACTTCTTGTTCTAATTCTTGATATACCTTTAGCCAGTTAAACAAATGATGATTCACCTACTTTCTACTTAAAAACTATAAATCTCATAAAACACATTTAATTTCCTTTCTAAGACGTTTTAACACTCGTACACCTATTTGTATTCAGAAAGAAATATAATTTCAAATCACTATGATTCTGACATTCATTTCTATGTTGAAACATGTCGATAAGATTCAAGTAACGATTTTGTTTTAACTTTGCACATAAACTAAAAACATACGTACAATAATCACAGTCACCTTTATATAAGTCTTAGTCATAGAGCGCCTTAAGAAGCGCTCTTTTTATTTATTATCAAAAATTTATTCAGCAATCGTTTCTTCATCAACAACCTTCAATTGACTAGGAGCAACTTCCGTTGTTCCATCTGGGTTAACACTGTACTCTACGCCTTCATGCGGCTCTTCAAAACTCATTTGTCCTTCTGGAACATCATCATTTTGCGGACGACTCTCCATTACTTCTTTAAGAGTTTGATAAGCGAGAGTTAAATCAATCAAGAAATACTGACCGTATTTGTTATATTTCTCTGCGATTTTGTGCATTTGAAGGTTGTCATTTTCTTTAGCAACTGAAATAATTCCCTCCGCCTATTCACGTGTATCTGCATAATGTTGTTCCTTTTGATTAAGTTGTACTTTTCCCATTGATAATTCTCCCTAATTAATAATCGTTTTTTGTTTTTTACGAAAATAAATCATTATTTATATGGCCCCCTCCTTCAGATATTCACGAGCCATGTATAAAAAATGATGATATATGTAATTACCTGTTGTGCTAGGTGGAAGAAAAACGGTTGAAAAGTTATATCTAACTTCAAATGTTTTAAGACTACCAAGCAATGCTTCCGGTTTATATTTACTCCGGTATTCACCTTTTAATATTTTTAGATATCCGTCTAAGTCTTCCACATAAAGAACAAATGGATATTTAGAAGCACGAATCAATTCATTTTCAAACCTTGTACGATCTTTAATCGATTGAACCAATTCATCTACACCATTTTTTCGTTCTATCCCAGCACTTAAATAAACATCTCGTGTAATGCCCATTTCAGGATTTTTAGGAATTACCGCTGAATAGTCGGCTGTATCAATTTTTCTAAGTCTGAATGGAACATTCTTTTTGCGGAAATAATCAAGTACGTGTTGGTTTTTCTGTTCTCTTGTATCCACCATGATTTCTAATGTATCCAGTATTTCCTTCAATTCTTTTTCTGAATATCGATAGTGAATTGCTAGCATTTATTTCACCTTCCTAAAATGCAACATTGCACGATTGAATATTTCTTGTGAAAGCTCGTCCGTTAATTTATTTTCATAGTTGGCCACAGATTCTTTTACATATAACCAACCGTTAAGTGAGAAGTTTAATGTTAATTCCATAACCAATCTTGCTGCAGCTTCATCATGATTAAACCAATCATTAATTTTTGGATTCATGTCTTGTTCGACACCAATAAAAAAATTAATAATTTTATCTATCGTTTGTTTTACTGCATGATCTTGATCAGAATACTTACCTTGCAAATATTTAATAATCCGTAGCTTTTGTTCTTTAATAACTGATTCAATTTCAGGAGCAATCTTTTCATGGTTCTCAATATATAAATCACTTCCATCAAGAACGAGCTTCGCTCCCATCGATTGAACATCGGCACATATCTGTTTTGGATGCATTTAATCACCTTCAGTAAGAAGTTCATCGATTGAAAATAGAGCAACCTCTAAAATATATACATATCCATCAGAATCCCTTCTTGTTTGAAAAGCCAATGTGTTTTCTAAGTAATACCTAAAGACAGCTTGACTAAAGATATACATACCACCTGTTAAATGACACCATGTTTTATACAATTTATAGAGATCAACAATTTTCATTTCTTTATTTGTCCGTCTATTACAATTTGTTTCAACAAACACTTGTACACTTTCTACATTTTTTCTATTGTGTTTCCTAGATTGTCTTTCAAGTTCAGCAATAACTTTTTTCAAAAGCAAAATTTCCTTTTGATATTTTTCTGTTAAAATCACAGCTTCACTTTTTGGCATTTTCCTACTCTCCTTCACAAGGGTTACTGGGTTATTAAATTAAAAATTTCAGTAACCCACTATAAAACCAGTCACATCAATGGTTCAAGACACTTTTTTGTCATCAAGGTTACTAAGATTACCTGAAAATCTATTAAAGCCCTATATATATATTATTTTTTTATTTATTTATTTTCTTAAGAGCCAATATAGTATTTTCAATAATCTTAGTAACCCATAAACTATAAACATTGATATAACAACATTTATACGGGTTATTAAAAAATAGTTCAGTAACCCCCCAGTAACCCCAAATTAAATTTTTTTCCTATTTATAGGAGTTATGTTACTGTTCTCCTCTTTTTCATCATTGGAGAATACATTTGCGCCAGCAAACTCATTTAATGTAAGTCCATGAATGAAAGTCTTATTTTTTGATCCTTTTTCTTTTTTAAACCCACGAATTTCTAACTGACGATAAAAAGCACGATTCTTTAAATCCATCTCGTTATTTTGATAGCACCATTTTGTATAATTTTCATAAAGTAACTTTGCTTCAACTCTTGCTGTCGAATACACCGCACAATTCTCATCGATAAATGGTCCCAATATATCCATATCTTCACGATACTCGGCTGTCGCTGCCTTCACAGCTTCAGGAGCACGCAATCCTTCAGCCTGCCACTTCATGCAACCTTCAACAGCCCACCGTAAAACTCCAGGCATTTCTTTTGCTAATTTATCAGGTAGATCATAATCAATCTTGTCTTTTGGGATTGTTACGGTAAATGGAATAAGCATAATCCTTCTCCAAATACCTTCATCCGAACCTTTTACAATCGGTTTATGGTTGGTAGTGAAGAATACTTTAAATTCGGGTGTAAACTCGAAATATTCCTGACGTAAGAAACGAGCTGACATTTTCTCTCCACCGGTAATTTGTTTAACCAGGGCTTCAGATAATTGTTGCCCCTCTTCACTCTCGACAGCTGATACAAAACGTGCTCCATCTAATCTGGCCACATCGTTATTGATTCCTGAATCATTTCTCTTTTTCAAGAAGGTATCACTGTTTGTTTGTCTTCCATAATCACCAAGTAGGTCCTGAATGATATTGATAAAAGTAGACTTACCATTACGGCCATTACCGAATAAGAAAAACATTACTTGCTCTTTCGTTACACCAGTTAATGAATAACCGATTGCTTTTTGTAAATAGTTAATAAGCTCATGATCCGCTTCACCAGTATGTGTTTTAAAAATACTCTCTAAGAAAGCTTTCCAATTTAGACACTCAGCATTTCTGTCATACTTGATTGGAGAAATCTTTGTTAATAACAAGTCACGGTCATGCGGTAATAATTCACCGGTCTTTAAATCAATAACTCCGTTATCACAGTTAAATAAAAAGTTATGAGCATCTAATTCTTTCTTTTTCACCGATACCATCGGTCGTACATCCAAGATGCTATTTATCCGGATAGACCTTCTTTCGCATTTCTTTGCCCAATCATGCAGCAACTTTGATTGATATTTATCTTCTGTAGCCTTTGCTTCTCCATATATAGCTCTCAACGTTTTGGCAGTGATAGCTTCAATCTGTCTCTTACTATCCTCATGCCAATGCTTACCGTTCCATATAAGCCATTCCAACTCGTTACAGTACCGAACATTTTCGCCATGATAATATGCGATACGTTCAGCATTTCCTAACTCAGTTAAATGAAACTTTGGCGCTTCATCGATAATTTCCTCAGTATCTTCAATTGCGTTATCAGATATATAAACTTCATACTTTTTCTCTTCAGGCGGTTCATAATCAGCTATTGTGGAAGGAGTTGAAAGAATTGCTGTATCAATTGTCATTTGGCCATATGTACGACCATCACTTGAATGTGGTTTATCCCACTTCTCACGAAGTAAGGAAGACTCTCTAAACATTGAATCCATCTTTGCAGCATCTTTATCCGTCCAAAATGCTAAATGGTTACACAGGGCCATATCAGTTGAAGAATGATCATCGTTAATCAACATGCCCTGGAATAAATCTTTAATGGCTGCACCACTTTTGCTATCAAACATTCTCTCCCATAATTCTGCATTCGATAAACTAGTAATATCTTCTCGTTCAAATGAAGTAGTGCTTTGCTTCTTCTCAGGCTTTGGCTTTTCTTTCAAATACTTCTCAAATAAAACTTTTAATTCATCCGTCCTATCCTCCACAGGGGCTTGATCCAGGCAATCACCGGTGAAAGTAAAATACCTTCCATGCCTGTATACTTCTAATCCGAAATCAACATTTTTCCGTCCTGTACCTGGTCCTTTTAATGGCAGCTTACCTTTTGCAATAATGTGGATGCCATCACCACTTGGTGAATATTCCGTGTAACTATTTACGATTTCAATAACATCCTCAGCTAAACTTGTAAGAGCACCTTCCTGAATACAATGGTCAATATCTATTCCAATGAATGGATCATCCTTTGAAAACATGAATCCAATTCCGTCATAATCTCCTTGTTCAAAGAATTTTATAATCGTTGGGAACGTTGACCAGCTCCGTTTATTATTCGATTGAGCCATTTCCCCATTGATTTGATAAGGAACTTTTGTTTTCTTACCATTTCTTACTTCTGACCGCCATAAGATCCAATGAGGAGTGTTTGTAAGCTCTGCCGGTATTTGATTAAATTTATATCTCATTTGATTTTCTCCCTTTGGAAAAGGGAGCCGTTAGTAGCTCCCTCCTATTTGAATCTTGTTAATTCATTTTTAGAATGGTACATCATCATCTGAAATTTCAACGTTAGTACTTGGAGCTGCTACTTCAGAAACCTTAAATCCTTTTACCTCCGGATATTTTTTACCGTTATATTCACGCTCACCTACTACTAATCGTAATGGTTTATTCAGGAATGTATCAGCCCATTCTTTATAGCTGCTAAATTGCATTCCATCCGGGAATTGCGCTGCCTTTGATGCTGCTTGGAATCTCCACATTGCTTTTTCTGTAACCGTAAAATTATCAAACAGAATTTTTTGACCTTGGAATGGTTGGTCCACATCGCTGCGAATCTCATAATCAACGATTACTCGGTTATTACCTGACTCTGCTTGCTTTAATTCATAATTAACAACCGTTACTTCATATTCACCTTGTTTAATTACCTCAAATTCTGTTGCTTGACTGTGATCTACTTTAAACATTATTTTTCCTCCTTGTTGTTAAAAGCTTGTAATCTTTCTAATGCAACTTTTAAATATTTCATATTGAAATCCTCAAGTTTTTGATTCGTTTTAAACTCAATTTCAGAGAGCATCTTAGTTGCATCTTCACTCGTACTAGCAATTTCTTTAATTTGTGCAATGAGATTGTTTCTATCATTTTCTTCCTCAGCTTTTACATCAATGCCCAACTCGAGCCATTGATACAGCTTACGGCCTACTTCAGCAGTAATCTTTTGTGGATTCCCTTCGAATATTTGCGTATTATCCTTTGAAGTATCCGCTATATGGTCAATATCGATTACAAAATTAAGCATGAACTCATATTCCATTTCATCCTTTTGTACCGGCTTAGTACCAACTTTACGTGGAGCCATTTTCCCTTTTGCATCTGGTTCTACTACATACTCAGTTTTAGTTCGTAAAGTTGCTAAAATATGAACATTGTTCTGAGTTAACGTTTTTATTAATTTAGTAGTTTCAGATGAAAGCTTGCCCCAGTTTTGAAATGAGTTACCAGACATTTCACCATGTGTTTCTATAATGCCGCCTTCACCTTGCCAGTTATGCGATAAGGAATCGATGATAAGTACTTCAGCACCAACGTTCTTCATAACTTGAACCGCTTCGTTATATCTTTCAGTTGTGTACGGTGGAGTGAAATTAATATGAAGGAAGTTCCCTATTTTCGTTTCCCCATACACAAGACCTACATGAAGTTTTGAGCGTTCATGCTCTGTATCGATAACTCCAATCTTCTTCCACAATTCTTCTTCTGTTAAGTTAGGATATGCTTCTTGCATCATCCCAAAGGCTGTAAGTAATGAACTACCTGTTTTACCTGAACCACTACAGCCAATAAAGCCAATTACAGCTTTCATCTTTTCGCGTTTCGCTTGTGTTACTTGGAACATATTTATACCTCCACACTATAAGAAATAGATTCAGGCTTAACCGTAACCCCTGGTACAATTTGTCCATCACCATCTACAACAACTTTTTCATCACCGATTTGAACGATTTTCAATGTCTTCTTTAAATCGGACCATTTCACACTGTTTTTGATGAACTTAGCAAGGTCATTTTGAATGACATAATCTAAAAGTAATGCTTCGTCACCTTTATCTGGCGCTTCCTTACTCTTACGGGTTTTGGATTTACCGTAAGGCGTACTAATCGTTTTCTGTTTTGGATCAGCTGCAAGTTGTTCCGCATGATAACGTTGAACATGACTTTCAAAGAAGGTAATACTATTGTGGACGGAAATTAATTCACCTTTTTCCCATTCAGCAATGCGATCACGTTCAACATTTGCTAATTGATTAATTTCCTTTTCCTTTGCTTTAAGAGCTGTCAATTTACGGAATGCCCAGTTCAAACCGTTAATATCCGTAATTTCAAATTGTTGCTCCGCATCTTGCAATTGGTCCACTTCTAATAATTCATTTTGTTGTAATGCATTCATCGATATTACCTCCAAAGATATTTTTTATTTGTTCTTCCGTGTGGATAGAATAATAGATTATGCCGTTTCGCTTGAAGTTAGCTCGAAAAGGATAATCAGAACACTCACGTGTTACTAATTCCAAATCTCCTTTTTCGTTAAGGAGTTCTTCAAACAATGCATCAGTTACTTGCACTTCGTTTCCAAAGGTATTCAAGACTCCAATATCTCTTGCTGCATGAATAGCCTGTACATGTTCTTCAATCGCTTTCATATCCATTAAAATTCCCCCACCCTTTCATACTCCACAGTTTTGCGAATTACTTCTCCCCGACATCATTGACTACTTGCTTTGATTTTTCATATTCAAATTCCATTGCATTTTTGGGTAACCTCGTTACCATTAGTGGTTGTGGATGGCTAACAAACAAATTGTCTACACTTACTAGATATGTAGTTTTAGTTTTTAATTGTTTATCCATTACGTTTCTCCTAATCTATAAGTTTGGAATTATACGAGTCGCACCAGTAGTTCGATGAACCAAATGCATTTCTCCATTTACTTTCTTATAAATCAACCAATCCTGTGGGTGTAAATCATGTGATTGAATCTGAATCTTTTCACGTTTGTTTGGCTTTTTACCGTTCTTCATGCTTGTCCTCCTTTATCATCATTGGAGTAAATTCAAATGTCTTATCAACGATACTTTTTATATCAATCGTTAATTCTTCAAACGCCTTATTTTTTTCATTGTAAAAGCCAACTACAATACTTAACGGCTTTACAAATTTAACAATGCAAGGTGTACTAATTTCTGTTCGTCTACTGTAGTTATATTTACTCAACCAATATGCAGTTCCACTTTGAATGTTTTCCGTATCAAATTGCGGTTTATTTACTATCATGCCTTTCACTCCTTTACACAAAATCGATTCATGCTATAATGACCTCAACATGTGTTTTTATTAGACCGTCAGCCTCAACTGGCGGTTTCTCTTTATCATCCTCTTTCCTAAGAAAAAGAATTTTTGTTTTATTGGCTTATAATCTGGATTCATCTTTTTAAACACACGTGTTTTCGTTGTATGAACAGTGGATTTTTTCATATCTAATTTCATAGCAATTTCTTCTGTGGTATACCCTTCACCAACGTGAAGAATGATGGACTTTTCTTTTTCTTCAAGCACACTCGTTACTTCTTCAAATTCAACGGATAACAGCGCTTCTTCTTCCACATCGATAGGAGACACCGCATAAAATCCGTTTACCGTTTCCTCTTCTTGATGAAAATCAATCGAATGAATGTTTATGCCATTTTTCTCTTCATGACTAACCCGTCTGCTAATCTTAAACAGGCTTCCTTTCAAGTGAAGCTCATCACTCATCGCCCATCTCATACCTTTCATTACATATGCACTAAACGTGTCTATTCTCTCTGGATTATGTTTTAAGCAATGTTCCCATAAATACATACGACCAGAATCAAATCATCCAGTTCCATATTGTTTATCTCTGCGATTTGCGCAGCCCTTGTCATACTTCCAAATTGTTGTTTAATTGCAGCAAATACTAGATGTTGTTTTTCTTCAAACAAATCATTTGGTAACATCCTCCACTTCCCCCCTCATTATTTTTCAAACAGTTCGTCCACTGTTGTTTTAAAATGTTTTGCAAGTAATTTTGCTTCCGAAAGGGTAAAATCACGTTTACGATTTTCTTTTAGATAATACGTTTGCTTACACATGTTCACTAACTTTCCAGCAGCTTCTTGTGTCATACGCTTCTCTTTTCGAGCGATAAATAGATTTTTATACATTGAAATCATCCTTACTTAGCCATTGTTTCTTTGTGCAATTTAGTAATATCTACAGCATGGTTTCCTAACTCACTAACGATTTCTTTCGCTTTTTCTATGCCATGTATTTCAACTACATTCAACACGAATTGATTGAACTTCCACAGCTTTGATGTACCTATTAGCCTTACAAGCTGTTTTTCACGATTACCGTATTCTTGGATGTTCATTTTTTCTTCACCTCCTCTCAGTTAGCTTGTTTTTTTACACGACTTATTTTTTCCGCAATTCGCGGAAATGAATTCAAAAAAATTTCTTCTGAAGGAAAATCCATCTGCATAGCTAGTTTCAACACCCATTTTTCCGCATTATGCAGATATGAGGGTAATAATAACCACTCCACAGGAAACTCTAAAAAGGTTGCGATTTTCATTGCCAAAGATGACCCTGGTGTTCTTCTTCCACTCTCTATATCCGAGTAGTGTGTAGGACTTACGTTTAAGGCTTCCGCAATGTCTACTTGCGTTAATTCATGCTGTTTTCTTATTTTTACAAGCCAATCTCTTTTCATGATGTACCTCCTGACTTCGCTTATTGCTCCTTATATTATACGCATTTCGCGTAAAAGTAAATAACCTTTTATACGCTATATGCGTAGATTTTATTTTTATTTTAGTGTAAGCTGTTAATACAGGTAGTTGAGTTACAGTAAGACACGGTAAATCACTCTATTTTAGGGGGTTCTTATAAATGGACATAGGGGAAAACTTAAAGTTTCTACGCAAAAGATATGGATGGACTACTGAATATGTAGCCAATCAACTAGATGTCTCAATTTCAACCTACAATGGCTATGAAATTAACTATAGAAAACCAAATCCAGAAATGCTTTGTAAATTAGCTGATGTATTTCATTCTACAACCGATTTCATTTTGGGAAGAACCAATAATCCAAATGCCTCCAAAGATAATCTACAAGATATCTTAGAAAACGGCACGCTTAATTATGGAGGCCGAGAACTCACTGTGGAGGAAACCGAAAAAGTACGTGATTTTTTCAATATTGCTATAAAACGTATGTTGAGTTAACAAAAAAAGGATAGCCAGGCGCTATTCCTTTTTTTGTTTCAGTATATATGTAATTTCATCAAACTCTTCTTTTGTAAACAAACCATTATCATACAGCTCTTTTATCACATACTCCACATCACAACTTACTTTTTGGGGATCTACAAGTTCTCCAATCATAGCTTTTGTTTGTTCTGCTATCCCTACTGTATTTAACATCAAAATTCCTCCCTCTTTTATTAGTAAAAATTTACGGTTGTTTTTTTCCGATTCAGGATATAATCAGCCAAGCCCAAAAAGCACGAAAGAGGCTGCGTAGTCGCAACCTCTTTCATCTCGTTATTTGATTTACCCTCATAAGCCCCCCGGTTCTGAGCTCATATATTGCACATATTTACTATTTGTTTGCTTACTAGCAGCTTGTTCTTTCTCCACTTGTCCTGTGTTTAATACTAGTGCGAATGCACTAACAATACTTAACAATAGTATACCAACCTTTTTCATACTCTCTCAACCTTTCCCTATTTATTTTATAAAAATTCAATTGTACGTCGTACCGCTTTAGCATAATGGTAGTTTGCAACCCGCTCAAAACGCATAAGAGCCTTTTTCAAACCTTCTAAATCTTCATTTATCCTAGCGATATAGTAGTCGGTAAAAGGTGAACTACCACGCTCTTTAACTAAATTATATATCATTTCTAACCCTTTTTCCTTATCTTCATACAATCCTATATAGTAACCTAATTCCGAAGTATCAATATAATCAAAATTAATTTTATCTAAATTAAAACCAAATTCAATATATAAGTAATTTAAGGTAGTATTAAAAGCTTTATACTTTCTACTTTCAAGAGATACACCATGTTTATTTAGGTAATCAATACTATCCAAAATCCACTTTTCCGAAAGAAGCTGATCTTCAAACATATAACTTTCCCCATAACAGCACATGCTGGTCGCCCTAATTAGAGGTATCAAAATTTCACTCGTTAAAATCTTATTACATTTTTGGCGACATAACTCTAATTTGTCATCAAACATATGAATGTAAGCCATTCGCTCATCAAAATACATCGTTAACCAACTATTTATAAATTCATCTGTAACTTCTAATAAATATTGTTCGACATTATCAGTATACGGATGCATTGCCCTTATATTAAATATGTCGTTCATAGTGAAAGCATATAAAGTGTTTAACATTATTTGGCACTCGGCATCTGTCGAAAAAGTCTGTTGCTTCAGCTCATCTAATAAAGGCTGACCTTTCTTTTCATTTTTATTTCTTTTATTAAATATTTCATATACGCGTAAATATTTTTTTACCTCTTCATTAGTTTGGTTTTCCTTTATTACAAAGTCCATTAATTCATATTCACCAGTACCTTGACAATAAACTAACGATTTACGAATATTAAGATCGTTTTGAGAAAGTTTAATAAAACTTCGGATCACTTCTTGCCTTTCTTCCAAATTTTCATAGACAACATCCATGATTTTCATAAAAGTATCCAGCTTCATTTCGGCAGTTTTACAAGCCACAATACCATCTGTAATAACCGTTCGATCCACTCCTACTTTCTTTGCTAACGGACGGATTTTAAACCCTCTATCATCTATATCTTTTTTGATTTTTTTCATCAGTTCTTTCATCAAATTGCGTTTAAACTCTTTTTTCAACTTTTTATCTGACTTATCTTTTATTGCTTCCACGGTACTCCCCCTTTATCCACAAACCATAAAAATTCACCATCCTATTTTCTCAACCTTTAAATTGCACTACGAATGATGAATTTCTGTTAAACTACGGAGGAACTCGTATGATGCAAGTGTTTATCCTAAGGTCCTAAAGTAGCTAGGATGGACGGTGAAAGAGGTTTTATAGGTGAACCTCTTTCACACGCTCTGCGAGTTTTTATGTTTGTTTTATTTTAGATTATTCAGTTAAATTTAGATGTATCTAATGCAGCACGATTATATCACGACTAATCCTTCTCGAACACCTATTCTACATATTTCTCAAGTTTAAATACAACAAAATACACAAAATTTATTGAATACTCATTCATTTTTATATTTTATTGTAATTGGATGAATATAAAGCCCGCCAATTTTACATTTTTTCATCCAGCCAATCTGAAATCTGCAAAAAAAGTTTCTCAAAAATTGTCATGAATTGTATGCTATACTTTTATATAGGTATGGAATTTCTCCATACAGGGTAATATATTATTAAAATTAAAGTGGTTCAAGTCAAAGGAAGACGTTCAATTTATATTGAGCGTCTTTTCTTTTGGTAACAAATAAGTTATAATCTACTCAATAAATTGAATTATCAATCTTTATATATACAGGAGGAATTCCGGTGGTAGTCTACAAAGATAAAGAACGAGGAACCTATTTCTTCGTTGTCAGAGTTCGTCAGTTTGATGGCACGCAAAAACAAGTAAAACGTCGTGGATTCAAAACAAAGAAAGACGCTCGTGAAGCTGAAGCCAAAATGTTAGTCGAAAAAGAAACGAACTCGAGCTTAACATTTGAGCATCTTGCGGATAGTTATTTTAATTGGTATACACAGCGGAGAAAGCAGTCTTCAATAAATACTATAAAAAATGCCATCTATAATCATTTAATTAAAGAATTTGGTAAAATGAAAATCGACTGTATTACAGCTAGACATGTAATGGACTATCAAAACAAAATGATTAATGAATATTCCGCGGAATATTTAAAAAAATTCCACACTACACTCTCAGCAATATTTAATTTCGGTATAAAGTTTCATGGTTTAACGAGTAATCCAGCAAGAATTGCTGGAAATTTTCAAAAAGAATCAAAAAAAAGAATTAACTTTTGGGAATTCGAAGAATTCAAACAATTTATAAGCACTGTAGATGAACTCATGTATAAAGCATTTTTTTCAACACTTTATTATAGTGGAGCTAGAAAGGGCGAGCTACTAGCTTTAACTTGGGAAGATATTAATTTTGAAGAAAAGACAATTGATATTAATAAAACAGAATACAACCGCCAGGTTACAGTGCCAAAAACTAAAGCTTCTAATCGAATCATTATGCTACCTAGCTTTGTAATGAATTTATTAGAAGGCATAAAAAAAGATGCTGCATTAACAGCACCAGTTAAAAATGATTATGTTGTTTTCGGCGAATTCTATGATAGTCTAGCTACAACTTCATTACATAAAAAATTCAAAAACTATCTAAAGATTGCTATGGTCAAAGAAATTGTAATGCATGAATTTAGACATTCTCACGCTTCATATCTAATAAATAAAGGTGTTAGCCCACTTGTTGTAGCCCAGCGCTTAGGGCATTCGGATGTAGCAACAACTTTAAATACTTATAGCCATTTGTATCCTTCTAAGCAAGCAGAGGTAGTTGCATTTATGGAAAAAGATTTGCTATAATTGTTACCAAATCGTTACCAAACCACTTCAACCGTTGATACTATAACATTAGCAAAGACCCTGTTCGTCAATTCCTTTTCTATCTGTCTTATTTCACGCCTAATTTTTCTTTCACTTTCGCTGGAAGCTCGTCTTTCTTCACTTCTTCCCAAGCTGT
>Ga0058696_1000197_pt1 | contig 26314 bp, 27 predicted proteins | sample AgamicMgSfrz_FD_55077 | JGI IMG/M metagenome (GOLD analysis project Ga0058696, IMG submission 55077) | Agave microbial communities from Guanajuato, Mexico - Mg.Sf.rz | ecosystem: Host-associated > Plants > Phyllosphere > Phylloplane/Leaf | place: Guanajuato, Mexico | collected 2012-05-30 | reverse complement strand
GAACCTTAAGATACTTACCTTACAGATAAATGAAACAGGAGGATTACAGTGAGCCAAGAATTCGAATTAGTTTCTAAATATTCCCCTCAAGGGGACCAGCCCGAGGCAATTAAACAGCTCGTTGCCGGAATAAATTCAGGCAAGAAAATCCAAACACTCCTTGGTGCAACAGGGACAGGAAAAACATTTACTGTCAGTAATGTTATCAAGGAGGTTAAAAAGCCTACATTGATCATTGCACATAACAAGACATTGGCAGGCCAGCTTTACAGTGAATTTAAGGAGTTTTTTCCGAACAATGCTGTTGAGTACTTCGTCAGTTACTATGATTATTATCAGCCTGAAGCATATGTGCCGAGTACAGATACCTTCATAGAAAAGGATGCAAGCATCAACGATGAGATTGATAAGCTTCGTCACTCGGCGACTGCATCACTGTTTGAGCGGGAGGATGTCATCATCATTGCAAGTGTTTCCTGCATCTATGGGTTAGGATCACCTGAAGAGTATAAGGAAATGGTTGTATCTCTGAGAGCAGGTATGGAGATTGAACGCAATCAGCTCCTACGCAGGCTTGTGGATATCCAGTATGACCGCAATGACATTGACTTTAAGCGTGGAACATTCCGAGTAAGAGGAGATGTCGTTGAAATCTTCCCAGCATCACGTGATGAGCGTTGTGTCAGAGTGGAGTTTTTTGGAGATGAAATCGACCGCATTCGTGAAGTGGATGCATTGACAGGAGAGATCTATGGAGAAAGAAATCATGTCTCCATTTTCCCAGCTTCCCACTTCGTTACACGAGAAGAGAAAATGAAAATAGCAATACAAAATATCGAAAAAGAGCTGGAAGAGCGGCTTGAAAAGCTTAGAGAGGACAATAAGCTGTTAGAGGCACAGCGTCTTGAACAGCGCTGCAGATACGATTTGGAAATGATGAGAGAAATGGGCTTCTGTTCGGGAATTGAAAACTACTCCCGTCATTTGACTTTAAGGCCTCCAGGGTCCACACCATATACATTATTGGACTTCTTTCCAAAGGACTTCTTGCTTGTTATTGACGAGTCCCACGTTACATTGCCGCAAGTCAGGGGGATGTACAACGGAGACCAGGCGCGCAAAGGCGTGCTTGTAGACCATGGATTTCGCCTTCCGTCTGCATTGGACAACAGGCCATTAACATTTGGTGAATTCGAGCAGCATATTAATCAGATGATTTGTGTTTCGGCGACACCTGGGCCTTATGAAATAGAGCGTACTCCAGAAATGATCGAGCAGATTATCAGACCGACAGGATTGCTTGATCCAACGATAGATATTCGTCCGATAGAGGGGCAAATAGATGATTTAATTGGTGAAATTCAAGAGCGTATTAAAAAGAATGAAAGGGTATTGGTTACTACCTTGACGAAAAAAATGTCTGAGGACCTGACGGATTATCTGAAGGAAATCGGCATTAAAATTCAATATCTCCATTCTGAAGTAAAGACACTGGAACGAATTGAAATCATTCGTGAGCTTCGCCTAGGAAAATATGATGTACTTGTAGGGATAAACCTGTTGCGGGAAGGACTGGATATTCCGGAAGTATCTCTTGTTACTATTCTGGACGCAGATAAAGAAGGCTTCCTTCGTTCTGAGCGTTCGTTGATTCAAACAATCGGCCGTGCGGCGAGAAATTCAAATGGCCATGTTATCATGTATGCAGATAAGATGACAAAATCGATGGAAATAGCTATAAATGAAACGAAACGGCGCCGTGCCATTCAAGAGGAATATAATGAAAAGCACGGTATCACACCGCAAACAATCCAAAAAGGAATCAGAGATTCAATCAGAGCGACACAAGCTGCAGAGGAACCGGAAGAATATACAGCATCTGCTAAGCTGGAAAAGTTGACGAAAAAAGACAAAGAAGCAATGATTGCACAAATGGAAGCAGAAATGAAGGAGGCTGCAAAAGCCCTCAATTTCGAAAGGGCTGCAGAGCTTCGCGACTTGCTTCTTGAGCTTAAGGTAGAGGGGTGAAGGATTAAATGGCAAAGGATAAATTGATTGTAAAAGGTGCGAGAGCACATAATTTGAAAAATATTGATATTACGATACCAAGAGATAAACTTGTTGTAATCACTGGACTGTCAGGGTCAGGGAAATCCTCCCTTGCCTTTGATACTATCTATGCAGAAGGGCAAAGGCGCTATGTTGAGTCTTTATCTGCATATGCCCGTCAATTCCTGGGGCAAATGGATAAACCTGATGTGGATTCAATTGAAGGTTTGTCACCAGCGATTTCCATCGACCAAAAGACGACGAGCCGAAATCCGAGGTCCACTGTTGGAACAGTAACGGAAATCTACGACTATTTACGGTTGTTATATGCTAGAGTCGGCAGGCCGGTTTGTCCGGAGCATGGGGTCGAAATCACATCCCAAACGATAGAGCAAATGGTTGACCGAATATTAGAATACCCTGAAAGAACTAGAATCCAAGTGCTGGCACCTGTTATTTCCGGCAGAAAAGGGGCACATGTAAAGGTTCTGGAGGATATTAAGAAGCAAGGCTATGTTCGTGTCAGAATAGATGGAGAAATGCATGAGCTGAGCGATGATATAGAGCTGGAGAAGAATAAAAAGCATAATATTGAAGTAGTAATTGACCGCCTTGTTGTTAAAGAAGGAATATCACAGCGTCTTGCCGATTCACTTGAATCAGCTCTTCAAAATGGCGGCGGAAAAGTAATCATTGACGTGATCGGTGAGGAAGAGCTCCTGTTCAGCGAGCATCATGCCTGCCCAATCTGCGGTTTTTCCATTGGGGAATTAGAGCCGAGATTATTTTCTTTCAACAGCCCATTTGGAGCATGTCCTGAATGTGACGGACTTGGGACAAAGCTTGAAGTGGATGTAGAACTTGTCATTCCTAATCCGAATTTGACATTAAAGGAAAATGCGATTGCACCATGGGAATCCATCAGCTCCCAATATTATCCGCAACTGCTGGAAAGTGTCTGCAACCATTATGGCATTGACATGAATATACCTGTAAAGGATATTCCAAAAACGATGCTTGATAAAATCCTTTACGGTTCAGGAAAGGAAAAAATCCATTTCCGATATGAAAATGATTTTGGACAAGTAAGGGAAAATGATATTCAGTTCGAAGGTGTTATCCGCAATGTGGAAAGACGGTATAAGGAAACAAGCTCTGACTTTATTCGGGAACAAATGGAGAAGTATATGGGCCAGCAGGATTGTCCAACTTGTAAAGGCTACCGTTTAAAAAGGGAAGCCCAAGCAGTGTTCGTAAACGGCTTGCATATCGGCCAAGTGACGGAGAAATCTGTCATGGAAGGAAAGGCCTTCTTTGAAAACTTAACTTTAACTCCAAAGGAACAACAAATAGCCAATCTTATTCTTCGAGAAATTTCAGAAAGGCTTGGGTTCTTAAATAATGTCGGGTTGGACTATTTAACGCTTAGCAGAGCTGCTGGAACATTGTCTGGGGGAGAAGCACAGCGTATTAGGCTCGCTACTCAAATTGGTTCAAGGCTGACAGGTGTTCTTTATATATTGGATGAACCGTCTATCGGACTTCACCAAAGAGATAATGACAAACTGATTGATACTTTGAAACATATGAGGGACATCGGAAATACACTTATCGTTGTAGAGCATGATGAGGATACGATGATGGAAGCGGACTATTTAATTGATGTAGGTCCAGGGGCTGGGGTTCACGGCGGACAAATTATATCGACAGGAACTCCGCAGGAAGTAATGGAGGACGATAATTCCATTACAGGTCAATACTTATCAGGCAAAAAATTCATTCCACTTCCGCTCGAACGAAGAAAAAATGACGGCAGAGTACTGGAGATTATCGGAGCAAAAGAAAACAATCTTAAAAATGTCAGTGTGAAAATACCATTAGGCGTGTTTACAGCGATTACTGGCGTTTCAGGATCGGGAAAAAGCACGCTCGTTAACGAAATTCTCCACAAAAGCTTAGCCCAAAAATTAAACAGGGCGAAATCAAAACCAGGAGAGCATAAAGAAATAAAAGGAATCGAGCAGCTTGAGAAGGTCATTGATATTGATCAATCTCCTATCGGCCGCACACCTCGATCAAATCCTGCCACATACACTGGTGTATTCGATGATATCCGGGATGTCTACGCTACAACAAATGAAGCGAAAGTGCGCGGTTATAAAAAAGGCAGATTCAGCTTTAATGTTAAAGGTGGGCGATGTGAGGCTTGCCGCGGTGATGGTATCATTAAAATTGAGATGCATTTCCTGCCCGATGTTTATGTTCCATGTGAGGTTTGTCATGGGAAAAGATATAACAGAGAAACGCTGGAAGTGAACTACAAAGGGAAAAACATCTCAGATGTGCTCGATATGACAGTCGAAGATGCTGTATCCTTCTTTGAAAATATCCCGAAAATTCACCGCAAGCTGCAAACCATTGTGGATGTTGGGCTGGGCTATATTAAATTAGGACAGCCGGCAACGACACTGTCCGGCGGTGAAGCTCAACGGGTGAAGCTCGCTTCAGAGCTCCATAAAAGATCAGCAGGGAAAACCTTCTATATATTGGATGAACCGACAACAGGCTTACATGTCGATGATATCTCAAGACTGCTAGCTGTCTTGCAGCGACTCGTCGAAAATGGAGATTCTGTTCTTGTGATTGAACATAATCTTGATGTAATTAAGGCGACAGATTATATTATCGATCTTGGTCCAGAAGGAGGAGACAAAGGCGGCACTATTCTGGGAAGCGGAACTCCAGAAGAGATTGCTGAGCTTAAAGGCTCCTATACTGGAAAATATTTAAAGCCAATTCTTGAAAGAGACCGGCTGCGTATGAAACAAAGCATTAAAGATGCAGAGGAAATAACAACAGGATAAGGCTTAATGCTAAACCGGCTTTTGGAATAATCCCCGAAGGCCGGTTTTTTAATACATAACTTCAAGGTGGACAATATTCTTAAATTTACACAATGCTCATACGATAGAAAGAAATGTTCAATTCCCAGCTTAGATGAAACTTTAAGATTGTTTCATTCGTAATAATAGGAAAGGGAAGCAAATCATTACGCTTTCTTGTCTATTTTTAAATGGATTTAAGCAGGTGACTGGCAATAACCAGTAGGAAAACTGTAACTAGAGGCTAAGCTTAAAGTTTTACTCGAGTGGGGAAGCATAATCACTCAGAATAGAATGGAGGCAATATAATGGCAGATGAAAAAAGAAGAATACTGCAACTGTTGGAGGAAGGTAAGCTGACAATTGATGAGGCGCTATCTTTAATAGAAAAGGCAGAGCAAGCAGATTTAGCAAAAAATCTAAAAGGCGACGATGACAGTATAGATGATTCTGTTTTTCAGGAAAAGAAAAAAGAACCATACCAGCAATCGGCATTTAAGTTTCAGTCAGCAAAAGAAAAACTGTTTGATTTTGTCGATAATGCAGTTAAAAAGGTAAAAGAAGTGGATCTCGATAACTTAAATATTACTAGGCATGAGGAAATATCCCATATTTTTCAGTTTACAGAGGTTTTTCCGAAAAACATAGATGTTGATATACCAAACGGTGAAGTGGAAGTTATACCTTGGGATCAAAATGAGATTCGAATTGAATGCAAGGCGAAAATCTACAGAGTCGATTCCAATGAGCAGGCGAAAGAAGTATTTTTGAAAGAGGTAAAAGTGAAAGCGAAGGAGGATGTTCTCGAGGTAAAGGTGAATCATAAGTGGATGAAGCTGCAGACAAAGCTTTACATTCCAAAAAATACTTACCATATCGCAAAGGTTAGACTGTTTACTGGATCCATTAAAACATATGATCTATCGGCAGACCAGATATATGCGAAAACCGCGAACGGAAAAATCACGATAAATGCTGGGCAAAGCGAGAAACTGGAAGCAGATGCGGCAAATGGAGGCATCGTGATTGAAAACAGTGTGATTGAAAAGCTGGACGGGGAAACATTGAATGGGGCAATTAAGGCAGAAGGCTTTTTCAAAAAGGTCGATCTTCAATCCTTTAATGGCAATATTCTTTGCATTGACCATTCAGAAGAAATTGAAGTAATCGAGTTAAAGGGTACAACAGGCAGCATTGAGGTGCATATCCCAGAGGAACTTGCCGTAACGGGGAACTTAAAGACTAATTTTGGCGGATTTAATGTTGAACTTGAGGGTATACAAATAATAGAGGAAAAAAATGATGTGCTCCAGAAAGTGATGGAATTCCAGTCTATTCAATCTTTGGATAAACGAACAAAAATCGAAGCAAATACGAAAACAGGATCCATCAAAGTGAAAAAGAGGGAGCAGCAGTAATCTTCGAAAGGAGAAAATATGAAGAAATTGATGCGCTCAACAAATAATCGGAAACTGGCAGGAGTTATCGGCGGACTTGCAGAAAGTATCAATATTAATGCAAACCTGTTAAGAGGAATCTTTCTTTTAGCACTGATTCCAACTGGATTTACGCTAGTGCTGATTTATTTGATATTAACATTTGCTCTTCCAAATGAGGTGTAAGAAAATATGAAGTGGTTGTTAGGTATTGTTATAAATGCAGTGTTTTTCATTGCACTGGCGGGTTTGTTTAAAGATTCCTTTTATCTGTCAGGAATAGGAGCAGCAATTGGGGCAAGTATCATTTTGTCATTGCTTAATGTTGTCGTAAAGCCTATCCTGATTTTATTAACACTCCCAGTAACAATACTTTCATTAGGTTTATTTTTATTTGTGATCAATGCGATCACACTCTCATTAACAGATCGCTTAATGGGAGACAGCTTTGAAATTTCAAGCTTTGGCATGAGTCTGCTTGCGAGCATCCTGCTTTCACTCTTTAATGTTATTATTCAGAATACGATGCTTAAAAGCAAAGAGTAAAATGGTAAAGTTAGTGAAAAAGGCGGTACATTTGTGCCAGCCTTTTTCTTGTTTCTGAAAATATGTAAAAAGGCGGGTAAAAACGTTAATTAACAAAGTCAGAATCTAGCATAAATTTAAAGAATAATGCTAAAATAAGATGATGCGATAATGTATTTATATTGAACAGCATTGAACCCTTTGAAGGAGGAACCCCATTGGCTAAGGTATTAATAAAAGAAGTAATGGAAGAGTTTGATTTAGAACTAATAAGCGGTGAAGAAGGAATTAATAGACCGATTACGGTAAGTGATATATCTAGACCTGGATTGGAGCTTGCAGGTTATTTTGATTATTATCCTGCAGAAAGGGTGCAGTTGCTTGGCAAAACGGAGCTTACATTTGCTGAAAAGCTAAGCGAAGAAGAGCGGGAAACCAGGCTTACAAGACTATGTAATGACATTACACCGGGTATTATCATCACAAGAAATAAAGAGATCCCGGCTGAACTAATCGAAGCAGCTGAAAGAAATGCAGTGCCTGTCATGCGTTCGAAACAGAAAACCTCACTATTTTCAAGCAGACTGACTAATTTCTTAGAGCGGAAGCTTGCTCCAACTACTGCGGTGCATGGCGTGCTTGTTGATATTTATGGTGTCGGCGTATTGATAACAGGAAAAAGCGGTGTTGGTAAAAGTGAAACTGCCCTGGAACTTGTGAAAAGAGGCCATCGTTTAGTAGCAGACGACTGTGTGGAAATTCGCCAGGAAGATGAAGGTGTAATTGTCGGAAGATCTCCTGAGTTAATTGAACATCTTTTGGAAATACGCGGTCTTGGAATCATTAATGTAATGACATTGTTTGGAGCTGGAGCAGTACGGAGCGACAAAAAAATCTCCATCATTATGTCGCTTGAGCTGTGGGAACAGAACAAGCAGTACGATCGTTTAGGCTTGGATGAAGAGAAGATGAAAATCATTGATACAGATGTGACAAAACTGACAATTCCAGTACGTCCAGGACGAAACTTGGCAGTTATCATTGAGGTTGCAGCAATGAATTTCCGTCTGAAACGAATGGGTGTTAATGCTGCACAGCAATTTACGAACAAGCTTGCAAACGTCATATCTCACGAAAACGAATGATAATCTAATAGAGAGAAAATTCACAGGGGAAAGGTGAGGATTTAATAGTGGAGAATATACAGCCAATTGATCCTATTGCATTTTCAATAGGAGGGCTCGATGTCCGGTGGTATGGTGTCATTATCGGGACTGGACTCGTCCTGGCTTTGATTTTGGCCATTCGCGAAGGAAGCAGAAGAGGGCTTGGGAAGGATGATTTCCCAGATTTAATGCTTTGGGCGATTCCGATTTCTATCATTTCGGCACGCATATATTATGTTATTTTTGAATGGGATTATTATAGTAACCATTTAGGTGATATACCGAAAATTTGGAATGGTGGTATTGCCATTCACGGTGCCTTGATTGGAGCAGTTATTACAACATACATATTTACGAAGAAAAGGGGCATTTCCTTCTGGAAAATGGCGGATATTGCAGCACCGAGCATTATTTTAGGTCAAGCGATCGGCCGCTGGGGCAATTTCATGAACCAGGAAGCTCATGGAAGGGAAGTCAGCCGAGCGTTTTTGGAAGGACTTCATTTACCTCAATTCATCATTGATCAAATGTATATTAATGGTACTTATTACCACCCGACATTCCTATACGAATCCTTATGGAATATCATTGGATTTATCATTTTAATCGCATTAAGAAAAGTCAATTTGCGAAGAGGCGAGATTTTCTTAAGTTATATCATCTGGTATTCAATCGGCCGCTTCTTTATTGAAGGTATGAGAACAGACAGCTTGATGGTTGGCGATTTGAGAATGGCACAGCTGATTTCAATAGCGCTAATTGTGCTGTCGGCACTTGTTATTGTTTACAGAAGAAAATCAGGATTGGCAAGCGAGCGCTATTTGGAGAATAGTAATTAGTAGCCAGAAAGGGAAGATAAGATGAACGGAAAAATTAATACACTGCTGTTTGATTTAGATGGAACACTTATCGATACAAATGAACTAATTATATCCTCTTTCTTGCATACATTGGAGTTCTACTATCCTGGCAAATATATGCGTGAGGATGTTATTCCATTTATGGGACCTTCCTTAATGGAGACGTTCGGAAGTATTGATGCACAGAGAGCAGAGGAAATGACAGCTAAGTACAGGGCGTACAATTTAGCGAACCATGATAAGATCGTGACAATCTTTGAAGGTGTTTACGATACGATAAAGCTTTTAAAGGAAAGAGGCTATAAGATCGCAATTGTGACCACAAAACTATCCGATGTAGTCGATATGGGACTGAGGTTGACGAAGCTGGATGAGTTTTTCGATGTGATTGTTGCTCTCGATCATGTAACGAGGGCAAAACCTGATCCGGAACCTGTCTTAATGGCACTGGAGAAATTGGGTTCCACACCAGAGGAAGCAATTATGGTAGGCGACAATTCCCATGATATTTTGGCAGGGAAAAATGCTGGGACTAAAACGGCAGGTGTGGCATGGACATTGAAAGGAAGAGAGTTTTTGGCATCATTGCAGCCTGATTATCTTTTAGATAATATGAGGGATTTGCTTTCTATCCTTGAAGTGGAAGTAGAATGAGAAGAACAACACGTTATCCGGTGAGCGGGCCTAACTCTTTATGGCATGTCTATAAGACAGTCCCTTTTCTGAAGGTAATAAAAAATTTCATCGTTATCCAGCTGGCTAGATATACCCCGTTTTTAAAAATCAAAAATTGGATGTATCGAAAATTATTGAAAATGACAGTCGGCAAAGAAACATCCTTTGCCCTGATGGTAATGTTGGATATCATGTTCCCGGAAAAGATAAAAGTAGGAAAAAATACGGTCATCGGCTATAACACCACGATTTTAGCACATGAATATTTAATTGAGGAGTACCGGCTTGGAGAAGTTGTGATCGGTGATGAAGTGATGATAGGTGCGAATACAACTATTCTCCCCGGCGTGGAGATCGGTGATAAAGCTATCGTATCAGCAGGCACACTTGTTCATAAAGACGTTCCGGCTGGCAGCTTCGTCGGCGGTAATCCGATGCAAATAATCTATACAGCAGAAGAGATGGAAATACGGAAGCAGAACAGCCCTAGTTATATAGTAGAAGAATAAATACAGGCGACTCTAATGATGAGTCTTATTTCAAAGATACGGACTAATAGTCGTGTGGCTTTGAAAAAGAATCATGTGCTAGAGTTGCTTTTTTTATAATCTGAAAAGTCAATAAAAACCATGGTTTTTACTTGACCTAAACGCAATGGAAGAGTAAACTACAAATAACCTTTAATTTGTTAGCATATTAGCGAACTAAAGCATTCAGAATATTCTTCTTCATGAGGTGTATATAATGAGCAGCTTATTTATGTTTGAAAAGCCGTTAGGCATGAGAGACAGCTTACCTGAGATTTATGAAACGAAATATAGTGTGAAGCAAAAACTGGATAAAGAGATTAAACAATGGGGCTATCAATTTATTGAAACACCCACATTGGAATACTACGAAACTGTTGGTGCAGCTTCAGCAATTTTAGATCAGCAGCTTTTCAAGCTATTGGACCAGCAAGGACATACATTAGTGCTTCGTCCTGACATGACAGCACCGATCGCAAGAGTTGCTGCTTCAAAGCTTCTGAGTGAAGACTTGCCTCTGCGCCTCGCCTACAATGCTTCGGTTTTCCGTGCACAGCAAAGAGAGGGAGGTAGGCCTGCAGAATTTGAACAAATAGGCGTCGAGTATATCGGTGACAAGACAGTAAGTGCAGACGGTGAGGGAATAGCCCTTATGATATCTTCTCTAAAGAAGGCTGGGGTGGAAAACTATCAGCTATCTGTCGGACATATTGGCTTTGTCCAAGCATTCTTCGAACAAATTCTAGGGACGAAGGAAAGAGCGGATGCATTGACTAAATACTTGTATGAAAAGAATTATGTTGGATATCGTCAGCATGTAGACAGTCTGTCCTTATCCAGTATTGATAAACAAAGACTGAGTGACTTTCTGAAGCTGAGAGGCGGAGAGGAGATTATCCCACTTGCATATAACTTAATCGAAAATGGCAGCGGTAGCCAAGCGATTGATGATTTAAAGCAACTATGGGAAATTCTTGTAGACTACAGAGTTGAGAATAAAGTGAAGTTTGATTTAACGCTTGTCAGCCATATGAGCTACTACACTGGAATACTTTATGAGGCATATGCAGAAGGAGTCGGGTTTCCAATCGGGAGCGGAGGCAGATATGATCTTCTGCTTGCTAAGTTCGGGAAAAACACTGGCGCAACCGGGTTTGCAATTCGCATGGATCACCTTCTCGAGGCATTAGGAAGCCTTGTAAACAAAAGTGATATTCACTGCATTCTATTCAGTGCGGACAGAAGAAAAGAAGCTTTTGAACTAGCAAAGCAGAAAAGAGCGGACGGGCTCAAAGTAATCACACAGGATATAAATGGTGTCGGCAACGTTGATGCCTGTACAAACCAGTACGATGAAATTACTTTGCTTGTCGGGAAAGCAGGAACGGAGGTTGTCAAATGAAGGATGTTTTAACGATTGCCATGCCTAAGGGCAGGATTTTTGAAGAAGCAGCAAACCTGTTGAGGGAAGCAGACTTTCAGCTCCCTCAGGAATTTGACGACTCCAGGAAGCTGATTATTGACGTAGAAGAAGAAAGCTTTCGGTTTATCTTAGCAAAACCAATGGATGTTCCTACATACGTAGAGCATGGCGTGGCTGACTTAGGCATCGCAGGCAAGGATGTTATGCTGGAAGAAGAAAGAGATGTCTATGAGCTTTTAGACTTGCAGATAAGTGCCTGCTACTTAGCAGTGGCAGGGTTGCCAAATACAGCATTAAATGAAATTGCACCAAGAATTGCAACAAAATATCCAAATGTTGCAGCAGCATACTTTCGTGAACAAGGTTCACAAGTAGAAATTATTAAACTGAACGGTTCCATTGAGCTTGCCCCAATAATTGGCTTGTCAGACCGAATTGTTGATATCGTATCCACAGGAAAAACACTTGTGGAAAATGGGCTTGTCGAGTACGAGAAAATTGTTGATATTACATCCCGACTTATCGTCAATCCTGCAAGCTACCGGATGAAGGATAAGCGAATAAGCGAATTGGTTGATCGTGTCAGCAGTATAGTGAAAGCAGCAGCTCAAAAATAGTATTTTTTGGAGGGGAGACCCGAAAATGAAAATAGTAAATGGTGTAGAAAGTTCCAGCCTGAAACGATCTGTAGATGCAGGTACAGAGGAACAGCGAAAGATAGTAAAAGACATAATAGCTAAAGTGAAGAGCGAAGGGGATAACGCGCTGAAAGAATATACGTTGAAATTCGACAGTGCTGATATTTCAAATCTCCAAGTNAGNGCTGAAGAAATAGAAGCTGCTTATAAAGATGTAGAAAAGAGCATGGTCGCGATTATCAAAGAGGCAGCAGAAAATATTCGTGCATACCATCAAAACCAGCTTAAAACATCTTGGATGACTACGAAAGAAGACGGGACTATACTAGGGCAGAAAATAACATCATTGGATTCCGTAGGTGTTTACGTTCCCGGCGGAACAGCAGCATACCCTTCCTCTGTGTTAATGAATGTTGTTCCAGCACAAGTTGCTGGAGTCGATAGAATTGTGATGGTGTCACCTCCGAATGCAGACGGCAAGCTGCCAAGTGCGGTTTTAGTAGCAGCGCATATTGCTGGGGTGAAAGAGATTTATAAGGCTGGCGGAGCACAAGCAGTTGCTGCTCTTGCGTATGGAACAGAAACAATAAGCAGCGTCGACAAGATTGTTGGGCCTGGCAATATTTTCGTCGCATTGGCTAAAAGGGAAGTATACGGTGATGTCGATATTGATATGATTGCAGGACCGAGTGAAATTGCTGTCCTTGCAGATGAAACAGCAAACGCAAATGAAGTAGCTGCAGACTTATTATCACAGGCAGAGCATGATGCAAGGGCATCTGCTGTTTTAGTAACAACTTCTCGCGAGCTTGCTGAACAAGTAGCAGCTGAGGTAGAAAAGCAGCTAAGCGAATTGCCGCGAAAAGCCATTGCTGAGAAGTCTATTAATGATTATGGTCTGATTGTCTTAACAGAAACAATGGATCAAGCTATTGAATCTATAAATGCCATAGCACCTGAGCATTTAGAAATTATCACAGACAATTCATTTGAATTGCTTGGCAGAATCAAGCATGCTGGCGCGATTTTTATCGGCCGTTACAGTTCAGAGCCGGTCGGAGATTATTTTGCGGGTACTAACCATGTACTGCCGACAAATGGAACAGCTAGATTCTCGAGTCCCTTGAATGTCGATGACTTCCAAAAAAAGTCCAGCATCATTTCATACAGTGAGAAAGCATTTGAACAAAATGGACATAAAATTGCAGCCTTTGCCCGACTTGAAGGCTTAGAAGCACATGCCAGAGCAATCGAAGCAAGATATAAAAACAGGTAGCATTTTTACAGGAGGGTTAAAAATGGGAAGAACAGCAGCGATAAGCAGGAAAACAGGAGAAACAAATATCCAATTGTCCTACAATATTGATGGTGAGGGCATTTCTGAGATTGATTCAGGCGTACCTTTTATGAACCATATGCTCGATCTTTTTACGAAGCATGGCCAATTTAACTTGACCGTTCAGGCTAATGGGGATATCGAGGTGGACGATCATCACACGACAGAGGATATCGGTATATGTCTTGGGTTAGCGCTAAAGGAAGCACTTGGCGACAAGACGGGTATTAAACGCTACGGTAACAGCTTTGTACCGATGGATGAGACATTGGCTCAAGTAGTTGTTGATTTAAGCAATCGTCCGCATCTTGAGTTTCGGGCTGAATTCCCAAGTAACAAGGTTGGTACATTTGATACAGAACTTGTCCATGAATTTTTGTGGAAATTCGCTTTAGAAGCGCGAATAAACCTGCATGTCATCCTGCACTATGGCAAAAATACGCACCATATGATTGAAGCGATTTTTAAGGCATTGGCAAGGGCGCTTGATGAAGCCACTACAATAGATCCTAGAGTAAAAGGAATTCCATCTACGAAAGGAATGCTGTAAATGCTTGGAATCATTGATTATGGCATGGGCAACTTATTTAGTGTGAGCAAGGCACTAGAGAGATTGGATATCCCTTACTTTATTTCTGAGGATAAAGAAAAGTTAATGGAAGCAGATGCATTAATCCTTCCTGGTGTCGGTGCATTTAAGGATGCGATGGCAAAGCTGAACGAAACAGGCCTGTCTGACATGATTCGCGAGTATGTAAACAGCAATAAACCACTGCTTGGCATCTGCCTTGGCATGCAGCTGCTTTTTGAAGAAAGTGAGGAACATGGTCATGCAGAAGGTCTGCACCTATTGCCTGGAAAAATCGTTCGTTTTCCGGGGGAAACTGCAGATGGTGAGAAATATAAAGTTCCTCATATGGGCTGGAATCGTCTCCAATTCAAGAAGAATTCAGATGCTACAGCAGGTCTGCAGGATGATTATGTTTATTTTGTTCATTCCTACTATGCAGAAACAGATGATGATATCATCATCGCCAGCAGTGATTATGACAAGGAAGTTCCAGCAGTTGTCGGAAAAGGCAATGTCTATGGTATGCAGTTCCATCCTGAAAAGAGCAGCAAGCTAGGGATGGAGTTATTGAGCGGCTTTACGAAGCTTATAAAGAAAGGATGAACAACATGAGCTTTACCTTATACCCTGCCATTGATATGAGAGGCGGCAAGTGTGTCCGTCTCCTTCAAGGAGATTATGATAAGGAAACTGTTTACGGCGATTCGCCTTTTGATATGGCCAAAAGCTTTGCGGATCAAGGGGCAAGATGGATACATATGGTCGATTTGGATGGAGCAAAAGACGGCAAAAGAGTCAATGATTCCTTTGTAATGGAAGCAGCAAACAAACTTGGTGTATCTGTACAAATTGGAGGAGGGATTCGGACAGAAGAGGACATAGTCCATTATTTGGAGAACAATGTTACACGTGTCATTATTGGAAGCATAGCCATCTCCAATCCTGAATTCGCTATAGAGATGGTGAAAAAATATGGTAATGCTATTGCACTTGGTATTGATGCGAAAAATGGCTTTGTGGCCACACATGGCTGGATTGAAACATCAGAAACAAGAGCAGTTGATTTAGGGAAAAGGTTCGCAGAAGCAGGGGCAGAAACCTTCATATTTACGGATATTGCCACAGACGGGATGCTTAGCGGTCCGAATTTGGCAGCTGTCAAAGAATTGGCTGCTGTGACTAAGAAAGAAGTAATTGCTTCTGGGGGAGTCAGCAGCCTAGAGGATCTTATTGCCTTAAAGCAATTCTCTAAAGAGGGTGTCGCTGGAGCAATAATCGGCAAGGCATTATACGAGGGGCGCTTTACTTTACAAGATGCGCTTAATGAGGTGGAAAGATAATGTTGACGAAAAGAATCATTCCTTGTCTGGATGTAAAGGACGGACGTGTCGTAAAGGGTGTGCAATTCGTGCAATTGAGAGATGCCGGCGATCCAGTTGAGCTTGCTCGATTTTATGATGAACAAGGTGCAGACGAGNTGGTGTTTCTCGATATCTCAGCATCACATGAAGGCCGCAAGACGATGGTTGAAGTGGTTAAGGAAGTCGCTTCAGAGCTGGCTATTCCATTCACTGTCGGCGGAGGAATAAACTCACTTGATGATATGAAAAGAATTCTCCGCGCAGGAGCCGACAAGGTTTCACTGAACACAGCAGCTGTTACTAATCCAAAGCTTATTGCAGAAGGGGCGAATTTCTTCGGCTCCCAATGTATCGTAGTTGCCATTGACGCAAAGTATGACCAGAAATTAGGAACATGGAGAGTACACACACATGGCGGACGAACCCCTGTTGATAAAGATGTAATCACATGGGCGAAAGAAGCAGTAGAGCTTGGAGCAGGCGAGATATTGTTGACGAGCATGGATTCAGATGGGGAGAAAAAGGGATTTGATTTATCCTTAACGAAAGCAGTAAGCGATGCAGTTACTGTTCCAGTCATTGCATCTGGAGGTGCCGGCGGGGCAGAGGATTTTCTGAATGTATTCACAGAAGCAAATGCAGATGCAGCATTAGCGGCAAGCATTTTCCATTATAAAGAAACTTCCGTACATGAAGTCAAAGGATATTTACATGAAAGAGGAGTGCTTGTAAGATGACAGTTGACGAGTTGAAATTTGATGAAAAAGGACTTATACCAGCAATCGTTCAAGATGCAGTAACAAAAGAAGTACTGACTTTGGCATATATGAACAAGGAATCACTAGAAAAATCATTAGCTACAGGAGAAACATGGTTTTACAGCAGATCAAGGAGTGAGCTTTGGCATAAAGGTGCATCAAGCGGAAACACTCAAGCTATTACCGAAATAAAATTCGACTGTGATAAGGATGCTCTTGTTGTGCTTGTCAGACCAAATGGACCTGCTTGTCATAATGGAACCGTAAGCTGCTTTGCGGAAGGTTTATACCAAAATAAAGAAGCAGCGATTGAGGAACTGGCAAACTATCAGATTTTGAAAGACTTGGAAGCTGTTATTCAAGAAAGAGAAATTAATCGTCCTGAGGGAGCGTACACGACTTACTTGTTTGAAAAAGGGGTCGATAAAATTCTTAAAAAAGTCGGTGAAGAGGCAGCGGAGGTTATCATTGCAGCCAAAAATCGTGATACAGAAGAACTGAAATGGGAAGCATCAGATCTGCTTTACCACCTGTTTGTATTGCTTAGGGAACAAGATCTTCCTTTTGCAGAAATACTGAAGGTTTTAGAAAATCGTCATCAAGAGAAATAATGATACAGACTGTCTGATGGATTGGAGCCTGAGGGCAGTTTTTTATTATGTTAAAAAAATGACGTTGCTTACTGTAAAATGGAAAAAAATACGTGCATCAAAGAAGTGCCCTATTTTCAAGAGAGTATGTGCATTTTCTCAAACAGCCTTCTCCGCAACCTTTGAAGTATGGTATACTACATTAGTTGAAGCAAAAGAATTGCTCTACGTGAGTTTAAATAGATTGTGGAGGATTTTATGAATAAAGACTCAAATACTTTACAACCAATGGGTAAACTTATTACATTTAATCCTACAGGCGAATATTATTTTTCCAAAGGCATTAAAGCATATCATCAAAGAGATTATAATAAATCATTGAAATATTTGCAAAGAGCGATGCAGCTGGAACCAGGAGAACCAACAATTCTTTGTCAGCTTGCGATTGTCTATGCAGATATTGGAGAATATCAAAAATCCAATGAACTACTTCATCTGATCATTGAAGAGCTGGATGAAGAAATGGTGGAATGTTATTATTTCCTTGCAAATAATTATGCGCATTTAGGATTTTTCAAAGATGCTTATTATCATGCGAAATTATATTTAAAACTAGAACCAGAAGGGGAGTTTCGGGAAGATACTGAGGATTTGCTTGAAGTGCTGACACTGGAGTCTGATGACCTGGAAGAAGAGGAGCCTTATGAAGAGGAAGATCTGATTAACAGGCAAGAACAGGCAAGAGAGCTGCTCGAATCAGGTAATTTCAACAGAGCTGTCGAAAAGCTGAAAAAGGTTATTTCTGACTATCCTGAATACTGGTCTGCTTATAATAACCTGGCATTAGCTTATTTTTATCTCGGTGAAGTGAAAAAGGCAAATGGCATTCTAGAAGATGTGCTGGAGAAGAACGCTGGAAACCTTCATGCNTTATGCAATAAGCTTGTTTTTGCTTATTATGAAGGAAATGCCGAAAATATCAGCCAGCTGACAGGAGTATTGAAGAAAATTAAACCGATTTCCGTCGATCATCAATTTAAGCTTGGCACGACTTTTGCCCTTGTGGGTGAATATGAATCAGCATATTTCCTACTGCGAAAACTGCAAAAACAAGGTTATACAGAGGATGCCACTTTTTACTATTGGCTGTCTGCTTCCGCTTACTTTGTCGGCAGGACAAAGTTCGCACAGACTGTATGGGGGAAAGTGCTTGAGCTGAATCCAGAAAAAGAAGGACATGAACCGTGGAAGGAAAAGGAAGACAGAGTCAACGGTTTTGAAGATCATACACCGTCCATTCTAAAGAGATTCTCCAGTATTCACCAAGAGGAACGGCTGTTTGCTGTATTTCTTACTTCCATATCGAAAAATAAGGATGTTATCCTTTCTTCGGAACAAGTGAAAGAAAACAGCAACTTTACTCCATTAGAGAAACAGTATCTTTCATTCGTGAAGACTGGTGCAAGCATCAACGATTCAATATTGCTGACTGCACACAGTACTGCCAAACTTATTTACAGCAAACACCATCCAATCGGAACGATTGAGGCTGGCCTTTATTTAATGTGGTTTACTGTCTTTATACAGCTTAATAAAGCAGGCGTGAAAATAGATAACAGCAGTGCTTTGGCAGCGGCGATGGATTATATTTGGAGCAAGTACAGAAACGATAAGACTTCCCAGAAAGAAATGGCAAGTCTATACGGTCTTTCTACGGCAACGTTGCAGAAATATATTAAAATCATTAGGGAATATAATGAATGATAAAAGGAATTCCGCCATTGGATAGACAATGGTGGAAGTTTTTCTTTTGTGAGCAAATATTTGGACTAAAAGAACAGTGTCTACTAGGATAGTATTAGATGGTAATACTACAAAGTGAGTATGTGTTGAAAAGCGAGCGGTATGTATGACGTGCGCATTAAATAAATATAGAGATGTTTAGTAAAAGGAGTGTTTAAAAGTGGCGGAAGAAAAAATTTATGACGTGATTATTATTGGTGCTGGTCCAGCTGGTATGACTGCAGCTGTTTATACTTCCCGTGCCAACCTTTCCACATTGATGATTGAGAGAGGTATTCCAGGAGGACAAATGGCAAATACAGAAGAAGTAGAAAACTTCCCTGGATTTGAAAGTATTCTGGGACCAGATTTGTCCAATAAAATGTTCAACCATGCAAAGAAATTCGGTGCAGAATATGCATACGGAGACATTAAGGAAGTTCTCGACGGTAAAGAATACAAAACAGTAAAAGCAGGCTCAAAAGAATATAAAGCTAGATCGATTATTATTTCGACTGGTGCAGAATACAAAAAAGTCGGAGTTCCTGGCGAAAAAGAATTGGGCGGCCGCGGAGTTTCCTACTGTGCTGTTTGTGACGGTGCATTCTTTAAAGAGAAAAGACTATTTGTCATTGGCGGAGGAGATTCGGCTGTAGAAGAAGGCGTCTACTTAACACGTTTTGCTTCACAAGTAACAATCGTACATCGCCGCGATGAATTAAGAGCACAAAAAATTCTGCAAGACAGAGCGTTTCAAAACGAAAAAGTTGACTTCATTTGGAATCACACTATTAAAACCGTTAATGAAAAAGACGGCAAAGTTGGCAGTGTAACACTTGTGTCAACAGTTGACGGTACAGAGCAGGAGCTGGAAGCAGACGGCGTGTTCATCTATATTGGAATGGTGCCTCTGTCTAAACCGTTTGAAAGCTTAGGTATTACGAACGAAAACGGTTATATTGAAACAAATGATCAGATGGAAACGAAAGTGCCGGGTATTTTTGCAGCAGGAGACATCCGTGAAAAAACACTTCGCCAAATCGTGACAGCTACAGGAGATGGCAGTATTGCTGCTCAAGCTGCGCAAAATTTTGTTGAAGAGCTGGCAGAGTCTTTAAAACAAAAAGCGTAATGAAAAAGCTTTCAAAGTGTCACCCTCTTTTAATTGTCCTGTAACAGTAGTGAAATATAATTCGGGTAACATAATAATAGAAATTGACCCCCTTTTAAGATATATATTTTGGTGCATAGGCGGAATGCCTATGCTTTTTTTTTGCCTTTTTTTCGGAAGGATTTTGACTGAATTTATTTGGACAGGCATTTTATTGTGGGTGTATCACAATAATAGTATAATATAGGGACTAAGCAAAAAGTTTCATTCTACATAGAGAAGACTGAATGTTTGAGGTGATAAAAGTGCAGCGTGTTACAAACTGCCTGTTACTAAAGGATAATAAGGTGCTCCTCCTGCAAAAGCCGAGAAGAGGCTGGTGGGTGGCTCCGGGCGGTAAAATGGAGCCTGGGGAGTCTGTAAGGGACTCATGCATCAGGGAATTTAGAGAAGAAACAGGTATTTACTTAAGAAATCCTAATATTAAAGGAATATTCACGTTCATCATCAAGGATGGCGATAAGATAACTTCTGAATGGATGATGTTCACCTTTTTCTCCACAAATGCAGACGGAGTTCATGTGGATGAGTCGGAAGAGGGAAAAATAGTTTGGCATGATATTGAAAATATTAAAAATCTGCCGATGGCAGAAGGGGACTATCACATCTTGGATTATATGATTCACGGCAATGGAATCATATATGGAACCTTCACATATACGCCTGATTTTGAACTAATCAGCTACCGGCTGGATCCAAGCTGAAAAAAATAGAGGGGGAATGAGCATGGGTGCAAGTGTGAACGAGCCGCAAGTTGTCATTATTACAGGTATGTCTGGAGCTGGTAAAACAGTTGTTATACAAAGCTTTGAAGACCTAGGGTTTTTCTGTGTAGACAACTTGCCGCCTACTCTTTTGCCAAAGTTTCTGGAACTTATGAAGGAATCAGAGAATAAGATGAATAAGGTTGCCCTCGTGATGGACTTGCGAGGCAGGGAGTTTTTTGACAATTTATTCAGTGCGTTAGATGATTTGGCAAAATCATGGGTAGTACCGAAAGTGCTCTTTCTAGATGCAGATGACAGCACTTTAGTCAGAAGATATAAGGAAACAAGAAGATCGCATCCCCTTGCTCCTTCAGGTCTTCCCCTTGAAGGAATAAAAATGGAACGGGAATTGCTTGAGGAGCTTAAGGGAAGAGCGCAAATTATTTACAATACATCCAAAAGCTCTCCGAGAGAATTGCGAGAAAAGATATTAACGGAGTTTTCAGCGAACAAAGAGAGTATCTTCATGGTGAATGTCATGAGCTTCGGCTTTAAGCACGGCATCCCGATTGATGCTGATTTAGTATTTGACGTTCGTTTCTTACCAAACCCTCATTACGTTGAGCATATGAGACCTAAAACAGGATTGGATGCCGATGTATCCAGCTATGTATTGAAATGGACAGAAACTGGCCAATTTCTTGAAAAAGTAATTGATCTTCTAACCTTTATGCTTCCACAGTATAAAAGGGAAGGGAAGTCCCAGCTTATCGTAGCGATTGGCTGCACCGGCGGCCAGCATCGTTCTGTTGCCTTATCGGAATATATAGGCCATCATTTCGAAGATGATTATCATGTCGAAATAACTCATCGTGACATGGAGAGGAGAAAGGACCAAAAAGCATGAACGAAGTGGAGCATCCGAGAATTGTGATTATCGGCGGCGGCACCGGCTTGTCTGTCCTTGTAAGAGGATTAAAGAAATATCCTTTGGACATTACAGCCATTGTCACCGTTGCAGATGATGGAGGAAGTTCGGGGCGGCTGCGTAATGATCTAGATATTCCTGCACCAGGTGATATCAGGAATGTGCTGGCTGCATTATCAGATGTGGAGCCATTGGTGGAGGAAATGTTTCAACACCGCTTTTCGAACAGCAAGGATTTGAATGGACACTCTTTAGGAAACTTGATTATAGCAGCAATGACCTCTATTACAGGAAACTTTCCCTATGCCATACAGGAAATGAGCAAAGTGCTTAATGTGCGCGGAAAGGTATTGCCTGCTACAAGTCACAGCGTCGTTCTGAATGCAAGGATGGAAGACGGTTCTATTGTTACAGGTGAGTCAAGAATTCCTGAGAGCGGAAAGAAAATAAAAGAGGTATTTTTAACACCGGAGCATGCTACGCCACTGCCAGAAGCAATTCAGGCAATCCGTCATGCAGACTTGATCGTGATTGGACCAGGCAGCCTTTATACAAGTATCCTTCCAAACCTTGTTGTGCCTGAAATAAGCAGGGAAATCATGACAGCCGCAGCGAAGAAGGTTTATATTTGCAACATCATGACACAAGCCGGTGAAACTCTTGATTATTCAGCGAGCGACCATGTAAAGGCCATTTATGAACATATGCCAGAGCCTTTTTTGAACACAATATTGGTAAATAAAGAAAATATCCCAGCGAGTGTTCTGGAACGGTATAATGAAGAGAAAGCAAAACCTGTCTTTTTTGATACAGAGAAATTAGAGAAGCTTGGACTTGAAGTCATTCTTGGAGAAATTATCAGCCTGGAGGAAAAGGTCATTCGCCACAACACATTAGAAGTAGCGAAAATCCTCTATTCCATGCTTGATCCAGAAGAAAAGCCGATTATTAACAGGGAATAGGTTTGCGTTTTAATATGGGGGTGAAGGTATGTCTTTCGCTTCAGAGACGAAAAAAGAATTAACGACTATTGAAGTTAAAGATTGCTGCGGCAGGGCAGAACTGTCTGCCCTGATCCAGATGAATGGTACTTTATCCTTTTCCAGCCAAAAGCTAGTGGTGGACATTCAGACAGAAAATGCCGCAATTGCAAGAAGAATATATACACTCATCAAGAAGTATTACGACATTCCTGTCGAACTGTTGGTGAGAAAAAAGATGCGCCTCAAAAAAAACAATGTGTATATTGTAAGACTTTCCACGAAAGCGAAGGAGATATTGGAAAGTTTAAGCATTTTAACTGAGGGATTCATGTTTACACATGAAATAGCAGAAGACCTTGTTAAGAAAAAATGCTGTAAACGTTCCTACCTGAGGGGGGCTTTCCTTGCAGGAGGCTCCGTTAATAACCCGGAAACTTCCTCTTATCATTTGGAAATAACGTCGTTATACAAAGAACACATTATGGCATTGAGCAATTTGATGAATACCTTCGATTTGAACAGCAAAGTGCTAGAGCGGAAGAAAGGTTTCATCACGTATCTGAAAGAAGCAGAAAAAATAACAGAATTCCTGAATATTATTGGTGCTCACGGAGCATTGCTCCGATTCGAGGATATCAGGATTGTTAGGGATATGAGAAATTCCGTTAACAGGCTTGTTAATTGCGAAACAGCAAACCTTAACAAAACAATTGGCGCTGCCCTGAGGCAGGTTGAAAATATTCGCTTCATTGAGCGGACAGTTGGAATGCAAGTCCTCCCTGACAGACTTCGTGAAATTGCGGAACTGAGAGTAGCTTATCAGGACGTCACTTTAAAGGAGCTTGGGGAGATGGTTTCCTCCGGGACTATCAGCAAATCCGGCATTAACCATAGGCTGCGAAAAATAGATGAAATTGCTGATGCGCTTCGCAGAGGAGAGAAAGTATAATAAATATAGAAGGATAATATATCTTATCGGTTTAACATTTAAGAATATATTATCCTCCTTATATATTTTAATAGGGGAGGCGATAAAGGTGGTAGAAAAAAATATTAAAGTAACATTGAAATCAGGTTTGCAAGCAAGACCGGCAGCGATTTTTGTTCAAGAAGCGACAAATTATGTGTCTGACGTTTATATCGAGAAAGAAGGAAGAAGAGTAAACGCAAAGAGCATCATGGGCATTATGGGTNTGGCAATTCACTCAGGAGCGGACATTAAACTTATTATTGATGGCAGTGATGAATTGGAAGCGCTTAAAACCTTGGAGAAATTATTATAAAAACACCTCGCGCTTTAGGCGAGGTGTTTCTTTTTTATTATTTATCCTTTTTTTCTGACAGATCATTGCGAGTGATAATGTTGTCAATCAAACCATATTCTTTCGCTCTTTCTGCTGTCATGAAATTATCGCGCTCTGTATCTTTTGCGATAACGTCGATAGGCTGGCCAGTACGCTCTGCAAGAATACCATTCAATTTATCACGTAAGAACAAGATGCGTTTTGCAGCAATCTCAATTTCTGTAGCTTGACCTTGTGCCCCGCCAAGTGGCTGATGAATCATTACTTCAGCATTTGGAAGTGCATAACGTTTACCTTTTTCACCTGCTGCAAGCAAGAAGGCACCCATGGAAGCAGCCATACCGATACAAATTGTTTGTACCTTCGGTTTGATAAACTGCATTGTGTCATAAATAGCCATCCCTGCAGTAATGCTTCCGCCTGGGCTGTTAATGTATAGAGAAACGTCCTTTTCAGGATTTTCAGCGTCTAGGAACAAGAGCTGTGAAACGATGGAGTTAGCAACATTATCGTCAATAGCACTGCCAAGCATAATGATACGGTCTTTTAGTAGACGGGAATAAATGTCATAAGCGCGTTCCCCTCTATTTGTCTGTTCGATAACTGTAGGGATTAAGTTCATTAAAAAAATCCTCCTTTAAAAATAAATTCTGCTTCATAAGTATGTGTTTCTTTCAGTAGTGAAAATAAATTCAATACTGTATGTAATCCTAATGATACACGGATGGTCAATTAAGGTCAAACGTTTACGTTCGGATACAGCAAAATATCCTTCGACATTATCCTGCTTCTTTATGTCACTGCCCACCGTACATGTTTTTAACAAATATGTTTTTATCCTTACCATGATACCCAGACTGGATATTTTTAAACAATTTATTCCTTGCATTAAAACGAAACATATCATATAATCAAAACGTTCTTTAAAAAAACTGCCCTCGTGGTGTAATGGATAGCACGTAAGATTCCGGTTCTTGAAATAGGGGTTCGATTCCCTTCGAGGGCGCTATATAAAAAGACTGTCGGCATAGTTGTTGACAGTCTTTTTTTATGCCTTGAAACAAAAGATATTTGATCTGCAATACAGGGAGGCGCTATCCACGTGGCAAGCTTGCTTAGCCGCTTATGGGCAAGGGCGCCTGCAGGGGCTAGTTGCTCCTAAAGAGTCTCACTCCTTAATATTCTTTTTGATAGGGAGGTAATTGTATTAACTTATGCTCTTTATCTGGTACAAGCAAATAGGATCAGCCATTCTCATGGTGGTCCTATTTTTTTATGCACGCAAAGTTCGGGAAACGTGATTAAATTCACATGTGAACGTTCTTCAATATTTCGGCAAATTTCTTGAAAAATGGACGTTTATAAGTTGAATTTGCAATTCGCTGGTGATAGAATGAGTTTGTAGCAGGAAATGATTTTTTTTGGAGAATGTGGGACATAATATGTCTATGCGGGACTTCAAATGACCACTGTAAGTGAAGGGGCAGCAAGAATGAATTCATTTATCGAGATTCAAAAAAGATTATTGCCTGATTTACTCGTTATTATGCAAAAAAGATATTATATTCTTCATCACATTAGCAATATGCAGCCTGTTGGCAGAAGAAGTTTGGCAGGAAGCCTAGGCTTGACCGAAAGAGTGCTAAGGAGCGAAGTGGAGTTCTTAAAAGATCAGAAGCTTATACATATTACGACCATCGGTATGACACTCACTCCAATTGGCGAAGAAACTTTGGAAAGTCTTTCTAGTGTAATGAGGGAAGTAACGGGTATTAACGAAATGGAGAAAGAGCTTGAAAAGAAGCTGCAAATCAAAAGAGTGATTATTGTAGCAGGTGACAGCGATCATTCTCCATGGTTGAAAAAAGAACTGGGACTTGCAACAGCTAATAGTATGAAATCACTATTAAAAGGCAATAATATCATCGCAGTTAATGGTGGAACCACGATGGCTGCAGTAGCAGAGATGCTTACGCCTAATATAGTGGACGGTGAATGGCTGTTTGTTCCTGCGCGTGGCGGCATTGGAGAAGATGTTAAAAACCAGGCCAATACGATTTGTTCCATGATGGCTGATCGCACAGACAGCAAGCATCGTGTCCTATATGCTCCTGATGAAGTGAGCAAGGAGATGTACAAAAGCATCGTCAAGGATGCCCGCATCAACGAAGTCTTGCAATTGATTAAATCAGCTACCCTGCTTATTCATGGAATAGGTGATGCCATTACAATGGCAGAACGCCGCAGCACAAGTGCAAGTGACCTGGAAAAAATCGTGAAGGCAAACGCTGTCGGTGAAGCATTTGGCTATTACTTTAATGAAGACGGAGAGGTTGTCCATAAGGTTCAGACGATCGGCCTTAGACTTGAAAATCTTTCTACAGTTCCAAATGTAATCGCAGTTGCCGGAGGATCGTCAAAAACAAAGGCCATCAGAGCCTATTTAAAAAAAGCACCACCCTCCACCATTCTGATAACAGATGAAGGAGCGGCAAAAAACTTGATATAATGGGAAATCCCTTTATATATAATTATCTCTAAATTTAGAGGAGGAAATAATAATGACAGTAAAAGTTGGTATTAACGGATTTGGACGTATCGGACGTTTAGCATTCAGAAAAATCATGGAAAACCCAGAATTG
>Ga0058696_1000196_pt1 | contig 26322 bp, 24 predicted proteins | sample AgamicMgSfrz_FD_55077 | JGI IMG/M metagenome (GOLD analysis project Ga0058696, IMG submission 55077) | Agave microbial communities from Guanajuato, Mexico - Mg.Sf.rz | ecosystem: Host-associated > Plants > Phyllosphere > Phylloplane/Leaf | place: Guanajuato, Mexico | collected 2012-05-30 | reverse complement strand
TTGAATTAAATATGGAGCCATTTGTGGAAATGGGAGGCAGCTATTTATTTTCAGCAGTACCGATTACGAATGCTGCAGACAATCATTTACAGCTTGATGGTGTGTTTACAGCAAAGGAAACTGTTTGGAAAATTTATTTGTATAGAGCTGTCGATTTACTACAGTAGGAATGTACACTAAAAGCCTTCACTCATAATGGTGAAGGCTTTTAGTGAAGGTAATAAAATATCGGTAAATCATGATTATTTTTATATTACCCTAGTGATAGTAAAGTAAACGTAAAATTTAAATTTTGTTTAGTTTTCAGGAAGTTGTGAATGGAAAACCATTAATAACATTTATTCAAATAATTCAACACTCATTGGAGCATACTCATTGAAGAGAATGTTAAAAGAGGGGCGAGTTATTTGAAGTGTCCACAATGTGTATATACAAATCCAGAGGGTGTGAAGTTTTGCATAAGCTGTGGAGAGAAATTTATTAAAGATAATGCTCCTGGCGACGACAACAGCTTCTTTTACGAATTTGCTCATTATGTTGATATGGTTCCAAACAAAGAACGCTCTGTTAACCCAAAATTCAATAATATATTTTCACGTGTATTCCATGATCACAGTGAATTAGAAGCAGAAAGGCTTTTTATCGTAGGCACTGCTTTAACAACACCAAAGCTGTCTGAGGTGACAGATACGTGGCCGAAGCCTTGGCTGTTTGCGAGGGTTTTTATTATTGCACTCCTTACGTTTGCAGGGTTTTACATAGGTGTCAGCTATTTTCATAATGCTAACTTTATTCCAGGTCTGATTTTAACAGGCTCATTCGCNGTCCCATTCACGACTTTAATTTTCTTCTGGGAAATGAATGCCCCACAAAATATTGCCTTTTACAGAGTAATGTATATCGTATTGCTGGGTGGAATCCTTTCGATGCTAGTTGCATTGCTGTTTTTCGATATACTGAGAAACACGTCTAATGCCATAACAACAGGTATTGTCGAGGAGCTTGCGAAAACAATTACAGTTATTTCATTTGTGCGCTTTCGGAAATACAGATTTATCCTAAATGGCCTGCTTATAGGAGCTGCTGTTGGTGTGGGCTTTGCAGCCTTTGAAACAGCGGGATACGCATTAAGGGCATTGCTATCAGGTGGTGGGGAGCATTTGTACTATACCATTTTGTGGAGAGGTATTCTTGCACCAGGTGGACATGTTGCTTGGTCGGCATTAGCGGGAGCAGCATTTTGCAGAGTTCAAGGCTCGGAAAATTTCAGACCAAGCATGCTGCTTCGCTTCCAGTTTTTGCGTGTGTTTGCATTAGTGGTTCTGATGCATGCCTTTTGGGATTATGATGCACCATGGATGTTTCCGTACGGACAGCTTGGCCTCATGGCAGCCTCATGGGTTGCTGTATTTCTGCTAATTCGTGCAGGCTTAAAAGAGATCGGAAGAATGAAATTAAAAATTTGAGAAGCAGACCACTGCTTCCTTTTTTGTAGTTTATAAATAATTCTACGCACTCAAAGATATAAACAAATAAAAAAACAAGCAACTAAGAATTTCAAAAATAAACCCACTAAAACATTTTCTCTAAAATAACTAAACATATTAGTGGAACTTTACTCCATATACTTCGTATAAGACTATAAAGATAACAAAAAGGTGGAGGAGTTCTTTGCAGATAAATAAGGAAAAAGTAAAAACATCAAAAGGAGTCGTTGAGTATTCAGTTTGTGGGAGTGGAGAACCAAATATTATCTTAATTAACGGTGGTTCAGGTCCTATTGAAGGCTGGATGAAGGTGTTAGAAGATGTTTCTAAATTGTCTTCCGTGTTTTGTTATAATCGGTTAGGTGTAGGAGGCAGTGACAAACCGCAAGAAAATCAAGATGGAATAACGATAATAGAGACCTTGCGTGAAACACTTTCATTAATTTCCATAGATCCGCCATATGTGATTGTTGGTCACTCGCTTGGTGGTTTATATGCTAATCTTTTTGCTCGGCTTTATCCTGATGAAGTAGCTGCGATTGTTTTTTTAGAGGCAAGCCATCCCGAGGATATGAAACTGGATGAGTATCAAGGCAAAATAATTAAAACAATTAATAAATTGCTGTCCATATTCGATTCATTATCACAACATAAAAAACTCGGCGAAGTACATTTTGTGAAAGAGACAATTAACCAAATCAATCTTCATGAAACTTTTCCAGACATTCCTTTATATGCAATTACAGGAACTAAGGAAAATTGGTTTATGCCTAAAGAAGCTTTAACGATTAGACGAAAAAATCAACTGGATCTACTTTCTTTAACAAGTTATAGTAAACAAACATTAGCAGATAACAGCGGGCATTTTCCTCAGTTAACAGACCCAAATATAGTCATTGAGATTATCAATAATGCAGTCCAAAAGATAAAAGAGAATTATTAAAACGAAAATATTGCGCTTACAAGCCTTTTTTGCTACTATAATTTCATAGCTAATGATTTTGAAAATTCATTTTTACTAAATAAACAGGCAGGTGCAGTATGCAAAAAATCATATTTTTGGATATAGACGGAACACTAGTTAATGATCATGGAATAATACCAGATTCAGCAAAATTAGCAGTACGTTTAGCAAGGGAAAAAGGTCATTTAGTTTATATATGTACAGGTCGTTCTAAAGCAGAGCTCTTTCCTGAAATATTGGAGGTCGGCTTTGACGGGATTATCGGGGCAGCTGGCGGTTATATTGAAATAGATCAAGAGGTTTTGCTGCATGAAAAGGTAGCTACAGAAGATGTGCGNCATATTGTAGCATATTTTGATAACCATGGAGTAGATTTTTATTTAGAATCCAATGGCGGATTATTCGCAAGTAAGAATTGTAAAGCGCATATCCAAAACATTATTAATAGATTTCTTGATGAAAACCCTCATGCAAAGGAAGAAGTGGAGAAAGGTATACAGCCCTTTCATGATTGCTTGATTGAAGGTGAAGATTTGATCAGAGAAGATATAAATAAAATTTCCTTTTTAGGTTCAGACTTGCCTATTGCTGAAATCAGTAAAGAATTCTCTGCTAAATTTAATGTTATTTCAAGCACTGTTCCTATCTTCGGTGAAAACAGCGGAGAATTATCTGTTCCAGGCATTCATAAAGCAACAGCTATTGAAAAGCTTCTAAATCATTTGCAACTGGATAAGCAACATAGTTTTGGTTATGGTGATGGGTTAAATGATTTAGAAATGCTTGAATATGTCCAATATGGGATTGCAATGGGAAATGCAAAGGAACCCGTTAAGCTTGCTGCAGATGATATAACAGATACCCATGACGAGCACGGTATTTATAACAGCTTTAAGAAATACGGTTTACTTTAAAAAAACATGCGGAAAAGCAAGCTTTGCCTTTCCGCATGTTTTTTTATCCTTCTTTTTTAAAACGGTCACTCAAACTGCCATAAAGTAGCTGGGAGCCATACAATACAAACGTTTTTATTAGGAAAATGACAGACAGTTGAACTTTAGTTAGTCTGACTAAAGTTACATAACCGATTTTTTTAAGTAAATCCATCCCAACAAATGTAAACAGGGAGTCCACAACAAGATTAACTAAAAGGTATAGATTGAACTTACCAAAGGTATATTTTAAAATCCAGATGGAACCAATAAGAAATGGACCGATAATTAAAGGCAGTTCTGCTAATACATTCGGCCTTACATTATAAGGAAACCACCACCATTTTCTTTTTTCAGCCAATCTTCCTTCAAGAACAAGATATGTGCTCATCGTAAGTGCTGCAAAAAAATACTTCTTAAATGCCTTTTTTCCGATTAAAGGGATGGACAGCCACGGCAAAACAGTCATGAGAATTATTAACCAATTATTTTTTTTCATTCATATCAATTCCTTAAATAGATGTCTTTTTACTTTTTACTGTTTTCGTTTTCTTATACGGTTCATTCACATAAAAAAGCAATAAATGTCAAAAAAACATCTTTTTATTTTGCTATCTTATAGATAGGAGGTAGGAAGTATGACTTACAGTGACGTAATTCGCCAATCAATTGAATTTATCGAGAAAAACATTCACGATGAACTACAGCTCGATATGCTTGCCAGAAAAGCAGGCTTNTCAAAGTTTCATTACCATCGGATATTTCTAAAGGAGGTTGGGGTTTCCGCTTCTGAATATGTTCGATACCGCAGACTTGCATTTGCTGCAAACATGCTTCTGTATACAGATGAAAAAATAATCGATATTGCGTTTTACCTACGTTTCGAAACACAGGAATCCTTCAGCCGCTCCTTTAAAAAATATTATCATCTGCCACCAGGACAATATCGAAAAATCATGANTAAGTTAACAAGACAAAGGGAGGAAACCGACATGAAAAATAATCAATTATTAAAAGGCTGGCATTTAAGTGGCACAAGTCCTGCTCAATATGAGATAGGGATTGATCGAGAAATTGTNCACAAAGGAAAGGCATCAGGATTTCTAAAAACTATTACTACGACACCCTCCCATGAATTTGGAACAATGATGCAGCAATTCAAGGCAGAAAAACATGCTGGTAAAAGGTTAAAGCTNTCAGGTTTTATTAAAACAAAACAGGTAGATGTTTCTTGTGGTTTTTGGATGAGAGTCGATGACAATTTTNGTGATGTATTGCAATTTGATAATATGAGCAACCGTCCTATTACAGGTGACACAGAGTGGAATCATTATGCCATCGTTTTAGATATACCGAAAAATAGTGCAGTCATTGCCTTTGGCGTTTTGCTTTCAGGCAGCGGTCAAGTCTGGTTAGATGAATTGCGTTTTGAGGAGGTAGACGAACAAACACCAACAACAAATATTGATTTTCTTGAGGAGCTATTAGAAGAGCCAGTAAACCTATCATTTGAGGAATGAGCAAGTTTATACAAGTAAATGGTTAATTTCAAAAAATGACCATATGTAAAATTATTTATCACCTCTCAAAATTTTAGGAGCACTGGGTTTATTCCTTTTCCGAGGCCGTTTATACATAAAAATGTATAAAATAACATTTGAATTATTGGTCTTTTATTTTATGTAGAAGCCTTTGTTAACTTATAAGGAACCAGCCGTAAAGCCCATAAATCGCCTGCAGAATATGTCGTCATCTGACAATATTCTGCAGGTTTTTTATTGTCGAAAAAGCGCACCAGCTATATTCATCTGCTCTATCTTTCGAGAAAAAAATACATAAATATACAATGTTTTCAAAATCTATACGTTTATTATCATAAAATTCACACTGCATTTACAATTAATCATTAAACTTACGTTGAAAGTTAAATATGGAGAGAGAGGGAAAGAAATTTGTCGAATAAAAGAGTGCAGAAAAAGAATAAAAAAAATCAAAAGTCTACAATCCCAATTTTACTATTAACAACATTATTAACTACACAAGGTGCATATACAGCTTCAGCAGCAGATAATTCTGCCATTGAACCAAAACCAGGAGCTTACGGTTATTATGTTGATGTATATGGCAGTAATGAAAGTTCAAATATGACCCCCGAAACAAACTCCTCTATCGGTGTGCTCTCCAAATTTTTAGACATTTGGCAGCCAGGAGATTCTTGGGATAACGGTAAAGTTTTAAATGAGAGTGTACATAATCATAATATAAATACATCTATCGCTATCACGAAAAATCGCACAGAAGCAGAAGCGAAGGACGCATACCTTAGTGACCGCCGCAATCAGAACTACAGTGTAATAACAGGTCTTGGTCCTTATGCTGATAATTTTAAGACAGGTGCCAATGCTGGAACAACGATTCCAGATGAGATTCCTCAAGATGCGACAAGTGTTAAATATGAGGATGGCGGAAACAGTAACGGCAATTGGGCAGAAACTAATTCCAGTCTCGGAAATATGGTGAATCTAATTAATACTATCCGCTGGACAGGAGCTTCAACCTCGTCTGCAAAAGCTTATTACAGCTATAAACGTCCATTCCGTTGGAGTGAGGATGTAAGCATGCTGCCAACGCTTGTTCCAGCGAAAAAGGATGACCCTTCAAGCGACGGAGGCTTCCCAAGCGGACATACGAATGCTGCTTATTTAGCATCATACGGACTTGCTTACGCAGTGCCAGAACGCTTTGAAGAAATGATGACAAGAGCATCAGAGCTTGGAAACAGCCGTATTGTTGCGGGAATGCATTCACCACTTGATGTCATTGGCGGCAGAGTAATGGCGACAGCTGTTGCTGCAGCAGCATTGAATGATCCAGCAAATAAAGCGGTGAAGGATGCTGCCTATAAGGAAGCGCATGAAGTACTGCTGACACAGGATGCCACTTCTTATGATGCATACAGTGATTACGAAACAAATAAACAAAACTATACAAAACGTCTTACATACGGGTTCCAACAAATTGGCGACACAACAAAACCGATGGTCGTGCCAAAAGGTGCAGAAGTATTGCTTGAAACACGTTTTCCTTATTTAGATGACATGCAACGCCGCTGGGTGCTGTATACAACAGGCTTGCCATCTGGATATCCTGTTTTAGATGACACAGAAGGCTGGGGCCGCTTAAATCTATTTGCAGCTGCAGGCGGATATGAGGATTTTGAAACAGATGTAAATGTAACAATGGATAGCTCACTTGGAGGCTTTAATGCCGCTGATAGCTGGAAAAACGATATCGCAGGTTCAGGTAAGCTGACGAAGGATGGAACTGGTGTGTTAACACTTACTGGTGATAACACATACACTGGTGGCACAGTTATTGAGGAAGGTTCCCTAATTGTAAGTTCAAGCACTGCGTTTGGTTCAGGTGATGTCATTAATAATGGCGGAACAGTTAATGAAAATGTATCGAGCGGTCTGATAATCGAACAAGACTTTATCCAAACGGATGCTGGAACACTTGAACTTCATATTGGCAGCAAGGAAGAAGTGTTAAATATTGATGGAGAAGCTACATTCGGCGGTACCTTAAAGCTTGATTTTACGGATGGTTATGTACCTGCAGAGGATGCAACTATCATCAGCTACAGCTCATTGACGAATGACAGCAAATTTACCGAAGTCGAAATAACAGGATTACCGGAAAACTATCAAGTAGCATATGCAGATAATGCAGTCCATATTGTATCAACGGATCAAGAAGAAACAGATAACAATAACCCTGAAAATCCATCGAATCCAGATGAACCAGTTGATAACGAAGAAGAGAACAATACAGACAATCCAACACCAGTAAACCCAGATGATAATACGAACGAAGAAACTACAAATAATGAAAACACAAACCAAGATAACAATAATGCTGGAAATGATAAGAATGAAGAAAATACTGCTGAAACAGGAAGCAAGAGTGAAAATGTAAGCACTGGTAGTAAAACAGCGGACACAGATTCAGTGAAAAATCCGCACACTGGTGATGATACAAACATCTTTTTATATGTAGGTACATTACTAGCATCAGCAGCAGCTGCTGCCATCGTATTCTGGAAAAGAAAGCTGAAAAAAGCAGACCAATAATTCATCAATCAAGCTCCCCTAAGGCCTTGGCTAAAGAGGAGCATCTTTTATTTCAAGATATAAGGCGGGGTGAACGTGACAACAACTATACAGCGAAAAAAATTCAACTGGATCCAAGCATTAATCCTGTTTATTTCACTTGGCATATTCGTTTTTAGTCTATTAAAAATTGGCGATATTGTGTACGGTTATGCGAAAAACGACCAAATTATGAAGGATATTCAAGCAGTTTATCATGAAGAGGCAAAAGCAAATGACCAAGCTTCAGTTACACCGCTNCAAAGTCTAACAGACATAAATCAAGATATTGTTGGCTGGCTGACAATTGCTGATACAAAAATTGATTATCCGATCCTTCAGACCACCAATAACGATTACTACTTAACACATAACTACAAAAACGAAGTGTCAAAGGAAGGCAGTATTTTTATGGACTATCGAAACAGTGCAGACACCAAAGAAAAACAAACGATTCTTTATGGTCATGAAATGAAAAATGGCTCTATGTTTGGAGAACTAAAGAAGTTTTTAGACTTAGATTTCATATCCCAGCATAAGAGTTTTTCCTATCAAACAAATGCTGCCAGTTACGAGGTGGAAATATTTTCTGTGTATGCAACAACTACAAGCTTTGATTATTTAAAGACAGAGTTCTCAAGTGAAGCTGACTACAAAGAATATTTACAAACTATTTCAGATAAATCTATTTATGACTTAAATATGCCGATAAGTGAACAAGACCAAATCATTACATTATCAACATGCAGTAACCTTTCAAATCCAAAGGAAGGCAGACTTGTAGTGCATGGAAAACTTAAAAAAATCCCGTCATAATGGATAGTGAAATAAAGGAAATTCGCCTTTTGCGCAGAAACATTAGATATAGCGAAATAACAAAAAGTCTTTAACAGGGTGATAAAAATAGAAAAACTAATGATGCAAAAATGGATGGATTTCTCCTCGAACATGAATTATGTTGATGGTCAAATAACAAATGACGGAACATTAGTGTTGATAGAAACGGAATTACAGGAACTCGAATATATACAGTGGCCTGTTCCTAAAAGAAATTGGACAATTAGAATGATAAAGGAGGATAGGGACGAAGCCATAGAATTAAAGAATGTTCCGCTCACACCGTCAATGGTTGATTTTTTTTCCGATGGTACTATTTTAATTGTACAATCTCGATGTAAAGGTGATGGAAAAAATCTTGGGCGAAATGCCAGACGGTATAATCCAAATGGACAATTAATCAGTGCATTTACACTTGGTGATGGTATCAATGACGTGCAAATTGATGAGACAGACACTATTTGGGTCGGTTATTTCGATGAAGGTGTATTTGGAGATTATACTTATGGTGAACCAATGGGCAGTGATGGTTTAGTTGCTTATTCAATCGAAGGACAAAGGCTTTGGGGCGCAGGTCAATATGAGATTGCTGATTGTTATGCACTAAATGTGGTACATTCAAAGGAAGTATATTTTTACTACTACGATGATTTTCATCTTGTTCAGCTTAATGATCAACAAGAAGTAGCACGGTTTCTGGTAGAAGGTGATGATACCTTTCAACAATTTATCTTCGATCAACAAAGCTTAATTGTTCAAGTGGATAGCTACACAATAATGCGCTATAAAATAAGAAATCGTACGATTACTCCAGTTGATAATCTGTACCTTATTGATGAACACGGAAAGCGAATAAGTGGGCAGGTTTTCATGCGGGGCAAGTATCTTTATGCTTTTGGCAAAAACGGATTATATAAAAAAATCTTTTCGTGAGAAATCACTTTCGGATATAAAAAGGCGGGGCTCAACCATTAGGCTGAGTCCTTTAATTAGTTAGGTGATAGTCATAATAATCTTGAGAGTGGTAGCTTCTAAAACCACAAGCTTCATAAAGCCTAAGGGCATGATGATTTTTGGCCTCTACCTCAAGATAAATAGATAGACCTTTCTGATTCATGTTGTTTACAATGCAGGATAAAGCTTTTCTACCAATACCGTTTCCTTGAAGTGCTGGAAAGATCGCAAACCCATAAATCCATGCTTCATTATTTGCTTCAGCCACTCTCATTTTCCCTGCCGTTTCCCCGTCTACTGTAATAATAAATCTTTGCTCTTGGCTGTTTTCTCTGAGTATTTCATTATAATGCCGTGCTTCCTCTTCCTTAAAACCGAATGCTTGGATATCAAGCTGAACTTCCGCTTCAAAATCCTCATGTGAAAGGGATGGCCTAATAATGACTGTAGGATCTACATTCATTTCTATTGCTTGCCACTTCATTTGATACTCTGTCATATAATACGTACAAGGTATGCTTTTAAGGAAGCTTTTTGCAGATGCAGAGTCAGCAGGTGCATTCAATAAAAGACTCTCGATATTGCGATCGTTTAAATCTTTAACACAAGCTTCAAATAGCATCGAAAAAACCCCTTTGCGGCGAAAGTCTGGATGAACCATGCCACAAATCTCTACTTTATTGCCAAATCCATAGCTGCCGAGAAATCCGACTAGCTGACCGTCTTCATAATGAAAATAATCCTCCTGAAAATCTCCTTTTCTGGATTCCAGCATATCGAAATTAAGCTTCAGCTCGTATTTTTCTTTGCTTTCACATATAGCTTTAAGGTCTTTTATTGCTAGTAATTGTTCTTTTGTTAGCATGATCTCAGGCACCTCACTTCTTATTTCTTACTATATAACTATCATACATGATTTTTACAGTATATTAGTTAACAATAAAAAAGCTTTTCTCATAAAATATATCAAATCATACTTAGGTTCATCATCAACATGCTTAAAAGGTTATATAGCATCAACATCAAAGCTTGAAATGATCACTTGATTGTCTATCCTATTTTTCGAGGCTGTTTTTAATAATTAAAGACAAAAAAATGGAAAGCAAGTGAATAAAGTCTATTTGTAGGATGCAAACCATGTTTTGGTGTAAAATATGGTTAAAAAGCTGAATTGGAGTTATCTTCATGGAAATAAAAACAGTTGCCAAATGGGACGAAGAGCTTTGGCAGGATGCTAATACCCTGTACAATGAAGCATTTGGAGAAAAAGGGGCCAAGCCAGTTAAAATTATCAAAAACATGCTGGCAAAAGGCATAGCCGAGCTTCATGTCGGCTACAGTGACAAAAAACCAGTTGTCATGGCACTCACAGGGAAGCTAATAAATGACAAGGTAATGCTCATTGACTATTTGGCCGTATCAGAAACAGAGCGGAATCACGGAATTGGCAAACAATTTGTTGCATTAATGAGACAAAAGGCAATTGCAGAAGGATATGAAATGTTAATTATCGAAGCAGAGTCAGAAATGACACCAGACAATAAAAGGCGTATGGCCTTTTGGCAAACATGCGGTTTTCGGCTCACTGCGTATATCCATACATATATTTGGGTTCCGGAAACCTATCAGGCGATGTATCTTCCGTTAACAGATAAAGTGACGGAGAAACAAGGGGAAGAGCTGTTCGTTTCTATTAATACATTTCACCGTTTATCTTTTAGTGAGGTTAAGAAATAAGACTGTTTGCGCAGGACAACTATGAAAAAATAGACAGACAGTTCTGAAATACGGATTTTCCAGCCTTAGAAAAAGACATGCACGTAAGGTGTCGCTATAATGGAATACGGAGGTGTTATCATGACAGAGAATTCTATTACCATACGATTTGCGATACTACTTGGATTACTAGAGGGACGCGAGCCGATGCCAAAGGATGTTGGTATGGCGGTTTCCCCAGAAGAGTTTAATGCAGAGGTGCAAAGAATGGAGCACGAAGGCATTATTGATAATGTTAAATATGCAAGAGGTGCTCGCGATGAAGTGCTGGTCGTATTTCTTAAGGAAGCGGTAGTAACTCCCCGCGGCAATGCATACATAGATGAATTAATGAAACGTTATTCTTAAAAGACAATCGAATTATTCGGTTGTCTTTTTTGTTGGAAGTATCAACGAGTAATGCAAACTGAAATTATGGTATTATATGGTAAAAGGTAATGTTAAGGGGGAAATTCAGTTGGGATTTTTTATTGCCATAATGGTGTTGGTTATCATGATTAGCTGCTTATCCATCGAAGCCAACATGAAAAAGCAAGCACACCAACAGAAAGAATTAATTGAATTATTACGAGAGATTAAAGAGAAATTATAAGCCGTATTTGCAAATTTAAAATCATATACATAGAAATGGTATAATAACAAGAAGCATTTATGCTTTAATTGGATAAGAACTATTTAATGGGGGATTTATTTTGAACTATGTTTTAGACCATGTCGGAATTGCCGTACGAAGCATTGATGATACATTACCATTTTATCTTACTGTATTAAAAGGCACATTAGAGGACCGTTATACAAGTGATGCGCCAGGTGTTGAAGTGCATGTAGCTGTAGTGCGAACGGAAGATAAAGTAATCGAATTACTAGAACCAACAAACAAAAACTCGCCAATGGCCCGTTTTATTAAACAGCGCGGGAAAGGGGTACACCATCTTGCTTATCGTGTTGATAATTTAGATGATGCAATATATGAAGCACGCAAAGAAGGAGTTCGTTTTCTCGATGATACACGAAGAGTAAACGCACGAGGAAGACGGCTAATTTATTTAAACCCAGCTTCGACGAATGGTACATTGATTGAGTTTTGTGATTATGTAAAGAGCTAATAGCATAAGTACAATTAAAGTATGGAGAAAAAGGAGCATGTTTCATTGCTCCTTTCTCCATACTGTTTTAAGTTTCTGGTATGATGGTTATTGCAACGGTCCTAAAAGGCTCACTGTCCTTATTTGTTTGCGAGCTGTTATGGTATTTAACTATTAGCTCATTCAGCTCTTGCTGGAAATGGTGGAAGCTCTTTTCATCGAGCTTCATTTCAGCTAAAGAGAAGGTAGAAAGATCCTCTGTCCTTTCTTGGTCTTTTAATTTTGCTAAATAGCTTTCGTATTGATTTAAAAGCGCTATTTGATAAAACGAAAAATAATTCAGCTTCTCCTCTGTTGTTGCGTTCTTCCAATCTGCCCCCTTTAATTTCGCTTCCTCTGCATTTAAAACATAATACTTTTCCACAACAGAACGAACTTTTCTTTCCTTAACAATCCTTATAATACCGGCATCCAGCATGACTTGAATATGTCGATACACAGTTGCTTGTGGTACATCCTTAATCATCTTTACCATTTCTAACGGTGTCAGTCCGTTTTCACCACTTCTTATTAGGGCTTGAGATATTTTTATTCGCACAGGATGGATTAATGCTTCCGCTTTATTTACCATAATTAGCTCCAGTCTAAAAGTGGTATTCCTCTAAAACACAGTTATAATAGTCGATTTGTGCCAATAGGAGCACCCGATTTTAACTGTCCTTCTTCACAACGATCCACTTCTGCCATTTAATTTTATATTTTGATAATGTTATCATTATATAGAATAATAATGAATTTAACAATAATAGACAAAAAATGAGTGCTAAAAGGAAAAATTTATGTTATCGTTATCGATAATGATAATAAAAAGGAGGAAATAAACTGTATGAATTTACATTACGGGTTAGATGATTTAAAGGACTTTGATTTTGTCGCGATTTTGCCAATTATATTACCGTTTTTTTTAATAGGCTTTATTTTAGTTCTCCTTGCATTAATTGATTTATTTAGAAATCGAACATATCGGCAGCATGTTTTGATGTGGACGCTTATCATTTTGCTTATTAACCCAATTGGCCCAATTTTGTATTTTATTATAGGAAGAAAGGGGTAAGAGTAACGATGAAATTAGAAATAAAGAATGTAACGAAAGCATATAAGCAAAAGATTGCCGTTCATAACTTTTCAATGGAAGTCCAAACGGGTGAATGTCTTGGTTTAATTGGACCAAATGGAGCAGGTAAGTCAACTTTAATTAACATGGTCGCAAATATTATTGAATCCGATACAGGACAGATTTTATTGGATGGAAAGAGAATATCATCCATGAGGAAAGAAATAGGCTATTTGCCACAATTCCCAAATTTCTATAACTGGATGACAGCAACGGAAACGCTTATGTTCATGGGACAGCTTTCAGGGTTGAAGAAAGAAAAGCTAGAGAGGGAAATTCCNCAGCTACTAACGAAAGTCGGCTTAAGTAAAGAGGGGAACACACGAGTTAAAACCTTCTCAGGTGGTATGAAGCAAAGACTAGGAATTGCGCAAAGCTTATTGCATAAACCTGCATTTATTGTAATGGATGAACCAGTCTCAGCATTAGATCCTATCGGCAGAAGAGAGGTATTGAACATCATTCAAGAAATAAAAAAAGACACCACGATTCTTTTGTCTACCCATATTTTGCAGGACGCAGAAGAAATTTGTGAAAGATTTGTCATTATTAAAGAAGGACAAAAAATCGAGGATACTACAATCGTCGAATTATTAAATAGAGATAGCAATAATAAAATTAATTTTGAGATTACTGCAGCTAGTTTACATTGGCTTAATATTATTAAAGAGCTCTCCTATGTTAAGAACGTCGAGGTCTTTGGTAATAAAGTGAAAATAGAAGTGGAAGATATACAATCGAATAAAAATATGTTATTAGCTAGTGCTCTGGAGCATCATGTAGATATTATAAGATTTGCCATGGAAAACGATAGTTTAGAAGAAATATTTTTGAAGCTGGTGGTGTAAAAATGACTAACTTTGCCGTGTTAACTAAAAAAGAATTAGTGCAAATGCTGCGTGAATTAAAAATTGTTTGGTTCCCACTTGTGTTTGTCTTTTTAGGAATGAGCCAGCCAATTTTGAACTATTATTTACCTGCTATTATAAAATCTTTAGGAGGAAATCAAGGCATAATCATTGATCCTAATATGATAGCTCAAAAAGGTGGAGATGTGTTAGCAGGTACGCTCGGCTCTCAATTTGATCAATTAGGGGTTATTATAATCATCGTATCATTAATGGGTGCAGTACAATCCGACAAAGCAAACGGCATGTTAGCATTTATCATGACAAGGCCAGTAAGGATAGCAGAATACCTTTCAGCTAAAATATTTTCTAATTATCTCTTTGTTGCAGCGAGTGTTGCAATAGGCTATCTGGTTTCCTGTTTATATGTGAACTTTTTATTTTCCAATGTTAATCTTGTTGATATGCTGTTAGCACTGTTTTTCTATTTAGTATGGGTACTTTTTATAGTTTTGTTCACAACAATGATTAGTACATTATTTAATGGTCAGGGTATAATCGCGTTACTATCCATTGGATTTTTATTACTATGCAGAGTTATTGTTGGATTAAGTCCTGCTATTGATTTGATTAATCCTGCTGCTATGAGCAAGCATGCTATGGAAGTGCTAACGATGAGTACAATCAGTTCTACTTTAGTTTGGAATCTTCTCCTAACAATGCTTTTAAGTATATTAGTAATACTGGTGTCACATAAATGGATCTCAAAGAAAAAATATCACCACGTATAAACCTCTTTTAGATTTGTTTCACCATGAAAAGAGGGCACCAAATATATGATTGGTACCCTCTGTTAATTATTGATTTTTATCCATTTACACTTATATCATTTAACATCCCCACATACTTCTTCACTTCTCCAGATTTACTCTTAATTGCACTTATAGTAATCCATTGCTGGTAAAGCTCTCCGTTTTTTCGTTTGTTATAAATTTTTCCTTCCCAATATCCGCTCTTGTATATAGACTCCCACATATTTTGATAGAATTCGGGATTATGTTTGCCTGATTGAAGAATGCTTGGATTTTTGCCAATCACATCTTCCTTTGCATAGCCTGTTAATTTTGTAAATGAAGCGTTAATGTCTTCGATAATACCATTTTTGTTGGTAATTAATATGGCTTCTTTCGTTTCATGAATAATTTGTTTTTCAATAAAAAGATTGTCCTTATAGAACATCCATACAACAATCACAAAGCTGACTAATGCAAACTCTGAAATGGCCATAAAACCGATTGAGTATTGACCAGTTGCATTAAACACAAAGGAGAGTACTAGTGGTGGAAAGAACCCGCCTAAACCGCCCATTGCCGACACGATTCCATTAACGATTCCAGCTTGCTTGGAGAAGTACATTGGAACAAGCTTGAAAATGGTCCCATTTCCTATCCCTGCCGCTAATGCAATCGTTAATACACCTGCTGAATAGAGCTCAATAGAAGGGGAGAATGACAGCAGAACCCCTGCTAACGCCAGTCCAATAAATACAAACATCAATATTTTATATGGATTAAATTTGTCTGCTAAAAAGCCGCCTGTCGGACGCATAAGTGTTGCTAATACGATAAAGCCCGCTGTTCTTAAACCAGCGTCCACTCTGTCTAATTCAAAATGAGTAGTAAGAAAGTTTGGTAGATAAACAGTAAAGGCGACAAAGGCACCAAAAGTAATGAAATAAAATAAACATATGAACCAAAGTGTAGAGTTTTTATATACTCCCTTGAATTGGTTTACTAGTGAAACTGTTACCTTTTGTTCTTTCCTGTCGCCTAAGAAAATATTTAAGGCAGCAAATACGAGCAGAAGAATTAAATACAGCTGCACAGTTTGAGCCCAGCCAATCGATTTCGCCACAACTGGTGCGGCAAATGTACTAATCGCAGTACCTGCATTACCTAATCCGTAAATACCATTAACAAAGCCATGGTTTTCCTTTGGATAATACTTCGGGATAGATGTTACCCCAACGGAAAATACGGAGCCGCCAATACCGATGAGCAAGCCGCCGATAATTAAATCAGCCATTGAATCCGCTTTACTTATTAAAAAGACAGGCAGCAAAAGCAGGATAAAACTGATACTATGAATAATTCTTGCTCCAAACCGGTTTGTATAGTATCCAACAGGTATCCGCAATATGGACCCCAGAATAACCGGAACAGCTGTCACTAAGGCAGTCTGCCCGTCTGTAAGGGGAATATCCTCCTTAATAAACGAAATAAGTGAGGATATTAACACCCAAACCATAAATCCAGTTATTAAGCTTGATGTTTGAAGAGATAATTGTACGCTTCTTAATTTACTCATTGTAATCATCCTTTCTCCAAAATTGTGTTTTTAAAATACGTGAATTCATGAATAAAAAATATGCTTACTAGAAGTGCTATTTAAAAGCCTAGGAAGTCCCGTTACAAGACATAGGGTACATGATTGCCAAACAGCCCGCAATAGAGAAAATAAACCGTAAACTTTGTGAATTACATGAAGGAATATTAAAGCTCATATTATTATAAACGCTGATAAAACAGGCTTTTAACTATGAATTTACTAACTTATTTTTCTGTAACTTTGTGAAAGTTTTCAAAAAACTGTTCGGTTGCTTGAAAAAATAGGGGGATTCCCTTAAACGATTTTTAAGGAGCTAACCACTGTAAATTTGAACATTTTGCGACAATTGATCAATACGCCCCCCTAATAAGGCAATATAGGGAAAATCCCTAATATTCCTTCAGTTGTTGGCTCGATACAATGGAATGGTAGATAGAGTCGGTTTTAAACAGGAGGGCTCAAATAATGAGTAAAACAGCAAAAGGATTAAACTTTTTTAAGAAAACGGAAAAATTTAACGGGAACTGGTCCTTACTACAAGAAGCGGACCGTGATTGGGAAAATGTCTACCGCGGGCGTTGGGCACATGATAAAGAGGTGCGGACTACCCACGGTGTTAACTGTACAGGTTCATGCAGCTGGAAGGTTTTCGTGAAAAGCGGAATTATTACTTGGGAAAATCAAGCAACAGATTATCCAAGCTGCGGACCTGATATGCCAGAGTTTGAGCCAAGAGGCTGCCCTCGCGGAGCAAGCTTTTCATGGTACGAATACAGTCCGCTCCGCATTAAATACCCTTACATGCGTGGGCGTCTTTGGAAGCTGTGGCAGGAGGCTTTAAAAATACATAAAGATCCAGTCAAGGCTTGGGCAAGCATTGTGGAGGATAAAGAAAAAGCAGCGTCCTATAAAAAGCTTAGAGGAAAAGGCGGCATGATTCGGGTAACATTTGAGGAAGCGAACCAGATGATCTCTGCGATGCTTATCTATACGATAAAAAAATATGGACCTGACAGAATTGCTGGCTTTTCCCCAATTCCTGCTATGTCTATGATCAGTTATGCAGCAGGCAGCAGGTTTTTAAGCTTAATAGGTGGAGAGCTATTGAGCTTCTACGATTGGTATGCGGATCTTCCGCCTGCATCTCCGCAAATATGGGGAGAACAAACAGACGTACCAGAATCAAGTGATTGGTATAACGCTGGCTACATCATGATGTGGGGCTCAAATGTACCATTAACACGTACACCTGATGCGCATTTTATGACAGAGGTTCGTTATAAAGGCACAAAGGTTGTTTCAGTAGCACCAGACTATGCAGAAAGTGTGAAGTTTGCAGACAACTGGCTCGCACCACATCCAGGAACAGATGCTGCTTTAGCACAAGCGATGACACATGTCATTTTAAAAGAGTTTTATATTAACAGAAAAGAAGAAGCCTTCATTCAATACGCGAAAAAATATACAGATTTGCCATTTCTATTGAAGCTGGACCCAATGAGTGACGGCAAGTTTAAAGCTGGAAGGTTTTTACGGGCAGAAGAGGTCCTGGAGGATGACAATATGGTAAATGGTGCGTGGAAGCCGGTTCTTTTAGATGGAATTTCCAACAGCATCGTTGTGCCAAATGGAACAATCGGACAGCGCTGGAATGATAAAGAAAAATGGAACTTGAAGCTTGAAACGGAAACGGGCGAAGCAATTGACCCGCTCCTATCGACTTTCAATCAAGCTAACCGTGAAATTGCAACGATACAATTTCCGCTCTTTGATTCCAATGGAAATAAAGTCTTTGACAGACCAATATCCGTTATTCCGATTCCGCTTGCAGATGGTACGACTCAATATGCGGCAACCGTTTATGATGTAATGCTTGCTCAATACGGGGTATCAGAAGATGCAACAGTTACGATAGAGGATGATATTTATACACCAGCATGGCAAGAACCAATTACTGGAGTGAAAGCTAGTATTGTGGAACAGATTGCAAGAGAATTTGCGCAAAACTCAATTGATACAAAAGGGCGCTCGATGATTATTATGGGTGCAGGCATTAATCATTGGTACAACAGTGACACTATTTACCGTGCTATCTTAAACTTAGTTATTTTAACGGCTTCAGAAGGGGTTAATGGCGGAGGCTGGGCACATTATGTTGGTCAGGAGAAATGCCGTCCGTATGAAGGGTGGGGAACCATTGCCTTTGCGAAGGATTGGCAAGCACCGCCACGTCAGCAAAATGGAACATCTTTCTTCTATTTTACATCGGATCAGTGGAGATATGAGGAGGAGGAGCTCGGCAATAAGCTATATGCTTCACCGCTTGTAAAGGATATTACATACAAGCATCCTGCNGATTATAATGTGCTTGCCGCAAGACTTGGCTGGCTGCCTTCTTATCCGCAGTTTGATAAAAACTCCTTAAGCTTTGCAAAGGAAACGGCAAAGAAGGAGGATATCATCCCGAATTTAGTAGAGGAATTAAAGTCAGGCAAGACGTCCTTTGCTGTAGAGGATCCAGATAATCCGGTGAACTTCCCCCGTGGTTTGTTTGTGTGGCGTTCTAATTTAATGTCAAGCTCCAGTAAAGGGCAGGAATACTTCATGAAGCATTTACTTGGAACAACAGAAAATGTATTAGCTGAGCCAAGCAACAGCTTTAAGCCTGAGGAGATTAAATGGCATGAGGAAGAACAGACAGGCAAGGTTGATTTATTAGTCACATTAGATTTTCGCATGACGGCAACACCAATGTATTCAGATATTATCCTGCCTGCAGCAACTTGGTATGAAAAGGAAGATTTAAGCAGTACAGATATGCATCCATTCGTGCATCCATTTAATAAAGCGGTTGACCCTGTTTGGGAATCAAAATCAGACTGGAATATCTTTAAAGGTCTTGCGAAATCATTCACAGAAATGGCCCAAACGCAATTTGACGGACCTGAACTAGATGTTGTGACAGTACCGCTTAATCATGATGCACCGTCAGAAATAGCTCAGCCGTATGGATTGGTGAAGGATTGGAAAAAAGGCGAAATTGAGGCTGTTCCTGGTAAAACGATGCCTAACTTTGCACTTGTTGAACGGGATTATCGCCAAATCTATGACAAATTCATCTCATTAGGACCTAAAGCAGGCACGTATCCAACAGGCGCACATGGCGTTAACTACAAAACGACCGAACAGTATGAGGAATTAAAGCAATCATTAGGCGTATATGACGACGATACCATCAAAAATGGTTTACCGATCATTGCTAATGAAAAAAATGTTGCGAACAGTATTTTAGCTTTATCAAGTGCAACAAACGGAGAGTTAGCGGTAAAAGCTTGGGAAACGATGGAAGAAAAAACAGGCATGCCATTAAAGGACATTGCTGTAAAGCGTCAAGGTGAAAAAATGACGTTTGAAAGTGTAACAGTGCAGCCGCGGGAAGTCATTCCAACACCAATTTTTACTGGCTCTAATAATGATGGTAAACGATATTCCCCTTTCACAACAAATATTGAAAGATTAGTACCATTTAGAACGCTGACGGGGCGTCAGCACTTCTATCTCGATCATGAATTGTTCTTTGAGTACGGGGAGAACTTACCAGTTTATAAACCAACATTGCCGCAAATTGTCTTTGATGAAAAGGATAATATGGAGGTTGGTGAGAATAATCTCGTTCTGCGCTTTATGACACCGCATGGTAAATGGAATATTCACAGTATGTATCAGGATAATCAGCATATGCTGACACTGTTCCGCGGTGGGCCAACCGTTTGGATAAGCGATATGGATGCCAAAAATTCTGGTATTAAAGATAATGATTGGCTAGAGGTATTTAATCGAAATGGTGTAACAGTTGCTAGAGCAGTAGTCAGTCATCGTATGCCGCGGGGCTCCATGTTCATGTATCATGCCCAAGACCGCCATATCAATATGCCTGGCTCCAAACTGACTGGGAATCGTCCAGGAAGTCATAATGGCCCAACAAGAATACATGTAAAGCCTACGCAGATGGTAGGCGGTTATGCACAGCTAAGCTACGGCTTTAACTATTATGGTCCAATTGGCAATCAACGGGATTTATATGTAATTGTCCGTAAGCTTGAGGAGGTTGACTGGCTTGAAGATTAAAGCACAAATCGCAATGGTTTTAAATTTAGATAAATGCATCGGCTGCCATACATGCAGTGTCACATGTAAAAACACATGGACAAATCGGCCTGGTGCTGAATATATGTGGTTCAATAATGTCGAAACAAAACCTGGTATTGGCTACCCAAAACGCTGGGAGGACCAAGAGTATTATAAGGGCGGCTGGGAATTAACTAAAAAAGGAAAGCTTCAGCTTAAGTCTGGTTCAAAAATAAACAAAATTGCAACAGGAAAAATCTTTTACAATCCAGACATGCCTAAACTGGATGACTACTACGAGCCTTGGACCTATTCATACGATAATTTATTTTCACCAAAGGAACGTGCACAGCAGCCTGTTGCACGTCCCCAATCCTTAATAAGCGGCAAGGAAATGGAGATTGAGTGGGGACCGAACTGGGAGGATGACTTAGCTGGTGCTCCCGAAACAGCACCACTTGATCCAAATATCCAAAAAATCGAAGAAGAAATAAAAATGAATTTTGATACGGCGTTTATGACCTATTTGCCAAGACTTTGTGAGCATTGCTTAAATCCAGCCTGTGTTGCTTCCTGTCCAAGTGGTGCGATGTATAAACGGGATGAGGACGGCATTGTGCTTGTTAACCAAGAGGCTTGCCGAAGCTGGCGCTTTTGTATGTCAGGCTGTCCCTATAAAAAAGTATATTTCAACTGGAAAACAAATAAAGCGGAAAAATGCACATTTTGTTTCCCAAGAATTGAAAACGGCTTGCCGACAGTATGCTCTGAGACGTGTACAGGACGGATTCGCTATTTAGGTGTTTTGTTATATGATGCAGATCGTGTAGAAGCAGCAGCTTCAACGGAAAACGAACAAGATCTGTATAAAGCACAGCTTGATTTATTCCTTGATCCAAATGATCCGGAGATAATTAAGCAGGCAAAAAAAGACGGTGTGCCAGAATCATTTATAGAAGCAGCACAAAATTCGCCAATCTATAAAATGGCGATTGAATATAAAATAGCGTTCCCGCTGCATCCAGAATATCGAACATTGCCAATGGTTTGGTATGTGCCGCCGCTTTCCCCAATTATGAGCTATTTTGAAGGCAGGGATTCTATTAAAAATCCAGATATGATTTTTCCGGCCATTGAAGAGATGCGAATTCCTGTAAGCTATATCGCAAGTATGCTTACTGCAGGTGATACGGATGTGGTTATCCTTGCCTTACAGCGCATGGCAATGATGCGGCAATATATGCGTGCAGCATCCTCCAATAAAGAATTTGATCTAACTCGCTTAGAGCGTGTTGGTTTAACGGAAAAGACAACAAAGGAAATGTATCGTTTGCTTGCTATAGCGAAATACGAGGATCGATTTGTTATCCCTACCTCTCATAAAGAAGCCTATATGGATGCCTATAATGAACAGGGAACGTCTGGTTTTGACGCATGCAATGGCTGCTCTCTTGCTGGAAATGGAGTAGGCGCAAATAATAGTCCCGCAGTGAACACGGCAAACCAAAGCTCTTATGAGAAGAATTTTTATGGAGGGATATGGCGTGATTAATCAGCACGAATTCGAACAAAAAAGACCAATAATGCAGGAACTAAGTGCTATGCTGCTTTATCCGCAAGGAAGTCCTATAAAGCAGCAGGACTTCCCAATCCTTGAGTTATATGGTGACAGCAATAAAGAAGTGGCAGCAAATATCAATCGGTTTTTTGACTATTTTAGTGAATTAACCTTATTGCAGCAACAGGAGTATTATGTTCAAACATTTGACTTTAATAAAAAAACACCGCTGCATATGACATTTGCAAAATATGAAGATGCAAAAGAAAGAGGCCAAATACTAGTTCAATTGAAAATGATGTATGCGATGAGTGGTCTGGAATTGAACTCGAAGGAGCTATCAGATCACTTGCCATTAATGCTCGAGTTTTTGGCAAATGGAGAGTGGATACATGCTAATCGTCTTCAAAAATGGCAGCTGCTATTTGCGATAATGGAAGATGGAACCTATTTTCTTTATCAGGAATTAAAGAACCAAGAAAACCCATATCAGTATGTCATCCAATCTGTGCGAATTCTATTAAAATCATGTATGGAATTAGAGATGGAGGCGGAAAAAGTTGAATAGTGTTACACAGCTTTTTTGGACAATTATTCCCTATATATTTATCATGATTTTTATTTTAGGTATGATTTTTCGCTATCGATATGATCAATTTTCGTGGACAGCTAAGTCAAGTGAATTACTAGAAAAGAAGAAATTAATGATTGGCAGCAGTTTATTTCATATCGGGATTATTTTCGTGTTTTTCGGTCATGTCGGTGGACTGCTTGTGCCAATCGAAATAACAGAAGCATTTGGTGTTAGCGATCATCTGTATCATACAATCGCAGTTTGGAGCGGTGGATTTTTCGGGTTCATAGCATATGTCGGAATCATCCTGTTAACATGGAGAAGACTTTCAGATGTTCGGGTGCGATCCATTAGCACCTTTTCCGACATAGCTATTAATATAATTTTAATTATTGTCATGTCTCTTGGTATTTTCAGTACCTTTTTCGGCACAAGCAATCAACCGGATTTTAACTATCGTGAAACAGTATCCGTTTGGTTTCGTCAGTTATTTATTCTACAGCCAGACGGCAACCTGATGAGTGGGGTTCCGCTGTTGTTTAAATTACATATCCTTTCAGCCTTTGCCTTGTTTGCTTTATTCCCCTTCAGCAGATTAGTACATGCATTTAGCCTGCCAATAGGATATATTAAAAGACGATATATAATTTACCAAAAAAATGTAGTGCGCAAGTAAATCAAGAAGATGCCAGAAAAGGGAATGAGGACAAGTGACTCTTAGTTTAGAACAAAAAATCACAGATTTACTAATTGAAATAAGACTTCAGCTTGAAGTAGATTTTGTTGGGTTAGCGATGGCAGCGGAAAACGCAGACGGAGAAATTGTTATTAAGTGGAAATACGTTTCTAATAATCGCAATAATCGCTATCAAAAAATTGTTCTGCAAGTAGGAAAAGGAATAGCCGGCATTGTATGGAAAACAGCTCGACCATATGTAGTGGAAGACGCAAAAAAAGATATCCAGGAAACGAAGGATTTTCCGTTAACCATAACAGAGCAATTGGTCAGTATGGCAGCTATTCCTCTTTTAAACGGGAATGAGGTTCAAGCTGTTTTATTAGGTGGATTTAGAAAAAAGAAAAAACTGAATCAAGAATTTATAGATCAATTGATTTCTCTTTGTACAGAAATAAACCCATTATTACTTGAAGTAAGGGGATGAAAAAATGGGAGTTGCCATGTCTAAACAGAAATTAATCGAAGCTATGTTTCAAAAAATGAATGATGCGGTATTTTTTCTGAAGCGAAATGAAGTACTTTATATGAATCCAAAAGCAATGGAGCTTATCAGTAAATTCGAAGTGGATTTATTTAATATGCCGTCAATATGCCATGTTTGTAATGGGATGACGAATGAAAAAGGCTATCAAACCTGCTCAAGCTGCTTTATAGAAGGCGACAAGAATCTAGAATCCTTTCAATTATTTTTAGCGAAAAAAAACGATACAAATTCAGGTGATATTCCATTTAGCGGCAGCTACTTTCTATTGGATGAGCTTGAGGAAGTTAATGTGTTAGTATTAAGAAATTTAACGAATCAACAAGAAACAGAAAAGCTTCAGTATCAGAAGTCATTAACAGAATATGTGATTCATGCGTCAGAGGAAGAGCGAAAACGACTTTCAAGAGAACTGCATGATGGTTTAGCACAAGAAATATACAGTGCGCTCATTCAATTACAGTCAATGCGTTATACACCAGATTTCGATAAAGTAAAGGAAACAGCAAGTAAAGTGGAAACCATTATTGTTAAATCCCTTAACTCCATCAAATCAATGGCAATAGACTTACGTCCAGCCGCATTAGATGATATGGGACTTTATGCTGCACTTAAATCTTATTGTAAAAGATATGAAGAAACATTCGGGATGGAGGTAGAGTTATATAGTAATATTCAATCCGAACGTTTTGATGGCAATATCGAAACAATGGTTTACCGAGTATGCACAGAAGCACTGATAAATGCAGCGAAATATGCCGATGTTGAGCAGGTTGTTGTGTACCTATTGGCTGGTAAAAAGCAGCTTCGTGTAGAAGTTATGGACGAAGGGGTAGGCTTTGATTTGCATAATATCCATGTTAAGGGCTCAGGCCTTGGCCTTCGTAATATGGAGGAGAGAATTTCTCTACTTGGGGGAAAGGTTTCTATCGAGACATCCATTGGCATCGGAACAAAGGTTTTAGCTGTTATTCCATTAGAACAGGAGGATAACAATGATTAATGTGTTGATTGCAGATGATCATGCCATTGTAAGAAGCGGTCTGTCATTTTTAATTGAGGCACAAGAGGATATGCAAGTGGTAGGGACTGCTGCTGATGGTCTTGAAGCTTCTTATTTAGTAGAAAGACTGCAGCCAAATGTAGTTTTAATGGATTTAAGCATGCCTCCTGGAGAGAATGGCCTTTCGGCAACTAAAAAAATTAAAAAAGCTTTTCCACATATTAATATATTAATACTAACGATGCATGATGATGAGGAGTATCTGTATCATGCATTTAAATCAGGCGCAACAGGCTATATTTTAAAGAATGCCAAGGATGATGAGCTGCTGAATGCAATTCGCTCTGTCAAAAATGGAGGGAGATATATTCATTCAAAGGTATCAACAAAAATGGTGCGTGAGCATATTGAGAGTCCTTTGCAAGAGCCTGAATTCGTTGATTCTTATTTTTTATTATCCAATCGTGAGCAGGAGGTCCTTCCATTAGTTGCACTGGGATATGGCAATAAAGAAATTGCTGACAAATTATTCATTTCTGTTAAAACAGTGGAAGCACATAAAGCAAATATGATGAGTAAATTAGGGTTAACAACAAGACCGGAGCTTGTTCAATATGCCATTAAGAAAAATTTAATAGATTTATAAGGTAAGCCCAGTATATATCTTTGTATATGATTGGATGATGTTAAATGAAGCTAACTCGAAAACCGCTACAAGTTAACAGCGTAATAGAGAAATTATGGGAATACCGCCAACCTGGTAAAACAGAGCTTGTGTCCATTGAAAATACTACAGGACGCTTCCTTGGTGAAGCTATCATCGCAAAATCGGATGTACCAGCATTCGATAAATCACCGTATGATGGCTTTGCCATACGAGCCGAAGATACGATTCAAGCATCACAAGAGCATAGTATCGAGTTGGAAGTTATTGATCAAATAGGTGCAGGTACAATAACACAAAAAAAGGTTCAGCAATTTCAAGCGATACGTATCATGACAGGTACGCAAATTCCGTTTGGCTGTAATGCAGTGATTATGATAGAGCTAGTTAAAGAGATAAGCAGAGACGGAAAAAGCTTTATCCAACTGAAAAGAAGAATGAAAACGGGAGAAAATATTTCTTTTCAAGGGGAGGATATTAAGGCTGAAACTTTGTTAGTTAAAAAAGGAACAAAGATGAATCCTGGTATCCAATCATTGTTAGCCACATTTGGATACCACAGGTGGCAGTCATGCAAAA
>Ga0058696_1000194_pt1 | contig 26492 bp, 26 predicted proteins | sample AgamicMgSfrz_FD_55077 | JGI IMG/M metagenome (GOLD analysis project Ga0058696, IMG submission 55077) | Agave microbial communities from Guanajuato, Mexico - Mg.Sf.rz | ecosystem: Host-associated > Plants > Phyllosphere > Phylloplane/Leaf | place: Guanajuato, Mexico | collected 2012-05-30 | reverse complement strand
CCTTTGTAAGGTAAATCAGACAAATTAGGTGTATACTTCTCCCACCCATTTCCAAATATATTAAATGGATATGCCGAAAATCCATCCATCCGATGATTCGCTCCGTTCATAATAAAGGTAACTCCATTTGCAATACAACAAAACTTTCCAAGAATAAGGCGATCTCCAAGAAATTCATAATGATGTAATACTCGATCTTCAAATGTTTCTCCATCTTTCGCATCATAATATGAATAGTCTCCAACAAGTATATTAGCTTTTGTTATTGTATTTTTTATAAAATGGACGTTTTGATTTCCTTCAATAGGGTATTTAACATTTGGATTAGGATTCATTTTGTATAGCACTTCCTTTACCACTTATTTCACTTTCTATTGCTATCGTTGGCTTTAAATTGTATATAGGTAAAATAAACAATAATCCAATTATAAAAAGGAAAGCCGTTCCTTCATACATCATACTTAATGAAAACATCTCCTTTAATGAGCCAGCAATACTCATCGTTACTACCATTGAACCTGTGAATAGTGGACTTAAAATACCATTTACACGACCAATAAAATCAGTATCGCTATTTTGAATGATGAGCGTATTAATACCAATTTGGATACAAGGAAGAGCTAAACCGCTAAAAAGTTGTGCTGTAAGTGTCACCCATAAATTTGTCGAATAACCTATAATACCAATACCAATCGCCTGACCGAGCATCCCTACAATTAACANCTTTTGCGGAGCAACATTCTTCGCAAATACCATCGCTAAAGCTCCACCAACAATCATCCCTGCACCATTGACTGTCAGTAACCATTGTAAACTCTCTTTTGACAGCCCTAACTGCTCCGTCACAATAAATATACCTAATGGCTGAATTAATCCTATACCTAGTCCTGCTGCCATAAAACAAAGCCCTAGTAAAGTTAATGCTTTTTTCTTTTTCACGTATTTAATACCGTCCAGCATTTCCTGTAATAGAGTGATTTCTTTCTTCTCATTATCATTCTCAAGATCTTTAGGAAGAAATAACAACACAGCTGCCGCAAGTAAAAAAGCGATACCTGTTATGATGATTGAAATATAAATTCCAAAACTATGAAAAATAAATGTTCCAAGAATCGGTCCTAACACCATAAAAATCGCAAATATTGTTTGATATATAGACATCGCTAATTGGATTTGTTCCGTTGATAAATGTTGTTTAAATAATTTCATTCCAGATGGTTGAGAAAACTGCGAAAGGATTGCAGAAATAAGCGTGACAAAAAACACAATTTTCCACGTACCAAACATAAGAGTAATTAATACAGCAAATACTGAAATAGAACTTAACATTTCACACCATATCATTGTCTTCTTTGGCTTCCACCTATCAGCAAAAGTTCCGCCAATAAAGGAAAAGATGAAAATTGGAGCAAACTCAGCAACTGAAATCATTGAAATAGCAAAAGCATCACCTTTTGTCATTTCCATTACGTATAGTAATACCGCAAAGTTTCGAACCCATATTCCTATTTGCAAAAATAATGCTGATGCTAGAATTCCTTGCACAAACCGATTTTTTAATACTTGCGATACCCCGGTATTTTGTTTTGTTACTACATTTGTCGACATAAAAAAGCCTCCTATTTCATGTTCTGAACAGGAGGCAGCACAAATCATATGAAAAGACTATATTTTCACAGAGCGAAATACATCCCTTTTCTATAAATGTACATACTAATCCTATTCAGAAGAATATTTCGTTTTTTAACGAAGATCTCTTGCAAATAGAATTAGTTGATCATTGGGATGTATTCACCCTTCCGTTTCGAATTTAAATTACACATACATACTCTATGTAAATCATTTTCAATGTATGCATGTCTTACAATAAATATTCTAGAATGTTAATTGTAATTCCTCTAAAGAACGCATTAAATAATTACCTTGCCATTTGATTTCATCACGGTTATCTTTTATTTGTAGTTCAGGCATTCGCTTAAATAAAGTAGTGATAGCAATCTTTGCTTCTAACCTAGCAAGTGGAGCTCCTAAGCAAAAATGGCTACCATGTCCAAAGGCAATATGACGATTATTTTCCCGAGTAATATCGAATATTTCTGGTTTTTCAAATACTGTTTCATCACGGTTTGCCGAAGCTAATGCAATGACAATCATATCCCCTTTTTGAATTGTTTGGTCGTGAATTTGAAAAGGTTCATCTGCCCATCTTGAAGTCGTTACCTCAACTGGAGAATAATATCGTAATCCTTCTTCAATAGCTGCATCAATTAATTTTGGATTTTCTTTTAATAACTGTAATTGATTCGGATTTTCAAGAAGTGCTAATACTGTATTTGTTATTAAATTTACCGTTGTCTCGTGTCCTGCCACAATTAGTAACATTATCATTGAATATAGTTCCCGAGCGCTAAGTTTATGACCTTCACTCTCTGCAAGTATTAAAGCACTAACCAAGTCTTCTTTCGGCTCTTTTCGTTTCATATCAACTAAATATTGAAGATATGTAATAAACTCAGATAGTTGCTTTTCAGTTTCTTTTATTTCTTCTGGTGTTTCTGGATAAGCAATGACAGCATGAGACCAAATTCTAAATTTCGCTTGATCCTCTTTTGGAATGCCAAGCATTTCACTTATCACAATGATCGGTAAAGGAAATGAATAATCATCAACAAGGTTTAATGAACCTTTTCGCTCGACTTCGTTCAATAAATCATCTGCGATATGCTGAATTCTTCCTTCCAATTGCGCGATCATCTTCGGTGTGAAAACTTTTTGTACAAGTGATCGTAAACGATTGTGGTTTGGTGGATCTGAATTTAACATGTGCGTCGTTAAATGATCACCATTGTCAACAGTAAGAAACACATTCAATGTATCTTGAGAAAAGACATTGGCCGGATCTTTTTTTAAGCGACTATCTTTTAAAAGTGGCAAAGCATCTTCATATCTTGTAATAAGCCACTCTGCACCTAATTCAGTTTTATTCACAAATAAGATAGGTTGCATTTTTCTAGATTCTTTATAGATTTCATACGCATCTTCTTTAAACTGAGCTGAAGCTAAATTAATGCCATCCTCTATTCTTAGCCCAACTTTATTTTTCATTGACATTGTATTCCCTCACTCTCATTTGTTTTTGAAAACCAACCAACATATGCATTATACTCTAATAAAAACGTGAAAATTGTTAATTTTTAATCAAAATCTTACTTCGTATATTGAAAAATAAAAAAAGTGAGAGAGTAAAATAATTTTACTCTCTCACTTTTTTTATGCGAAACACATAAAATTACTAATTTGTTGATAGCGGTAACTTACTTTACGACGACGACCACCTTGCCAAGTGTAACCTGATACTCCGTTTCTTCTCACTTCAGTCGGAAAGAACCATAAGTCTCTTCCGAAAGTTCCAGGACGATGTAAACGTAAATATCCCCATCTTCCTAAACAGTTACACATCCATGATTTCATATTACCTGCTTGTGCTGGAGAAGCAAATGTAGATGGTAATGATGGAGCTTGTGACGGTGGTGGTGACGTTGGAGCATCTTCCGCATCATCTGGTCTATAATCTTCTTGTTCCATATTTCTCACTTCATTTGTAGATTCATATCCGTAGTTTTGTGGTTGATAATACATCGCTTGATCATATGGATAATTTTGTTGGTTATACATATTAACAAATCACCTTCTTTTCATTCAGTACCTTTAACATTCATATGTGATATGCCCTCTAAAGGAAGCTTATGTTATAGCCCAACTTCAATTTAAAAACCTCGTATTCTTAATAATACGAGGTTTTTAAACATAAAATGTATTTATTATTTCCTTAACTTCACACTATAAAAGCGCATTTCATCTAGTGAACCTACAAATTCAAATACTTCTTGTTTAATTAATTCCTTTAAGCGATATTCTAAAAACGTATCGCCAACTAACTGCTCTACAAGACCAAGTGCTTCACCAATTACTCTCGGAGCTTTTAGAAATTCTTGATCAGCACCTACACTTTTCGCACATTCAATTATAAATTGATCAAAATAATCTTCTTGTACAGAATGCACTTCATTGTCTGTCCAAACTCTTAAAAATTCCGTACTTTTCGATAGACTATCCCACTCATGTTCAAACTGCATACGTTTCTCCACAGTTAAATAAGGCAATTCTACAAAACTTTTTTGAATTAGAGCTAAACTTTCAGGCGCTAATTCTCCAGTTCCACGAATATCATACTCTTGTTTTAATATTTCTTTACTTGCTTCAGACGTATTAATAACTCGAATGTTTTTCTTATCTTTTAATTGTGTCAATACAAAACATAGACCTACATGTTCATGTGCGTTATTTGCTTTCCAAATTGTAATAGGCGTTTCACTAGGAATAGTGTGTAGTTCTTCTATAGTTTCTATAAATCTTGGTAAATACTCATCTTCAAAATAGCTATCATAAGCGGTTAAGTTGTTTAATAACCACTCTTTTCTTGCTAATTGACCTTCATTTGTATGTAATTGATGTATTGGCCCAATTGAAAAGAATTCAGAGAATGAAACCACACTCTCCTCGAGTAACCCTTCCTGTTTCAACATATATTTTAAACAACCGGCTGTTGAATCATCAAAAGCGATATGAATGTGTATACTTTCTCTTATGTTCTTTTCCTGAGTTGTATCACTCGTTAATTGCTTAGGAACACTCGTTAAATTTTTTATCATATCTTCGTTATAATTCCCGTCTAATACATCTAACTGTATTAGAATACTTTGAAGTAAGTGTTTTGCTTCATCTTCATACATATCCTCAACAACGTTTTTAATTTTATCTATCACGTAAATCCCTCTATTCATTTCAAAATAACGTAGATTATAGTGTATCATTTTACTATCGTTCTTTAAAAGCTTTTTAGTCAAATCATTTCTTACACTGATTTATGCAGCTATCTAAGTTTTTAATAAAATCTTTCTCCATCTCCTCCTCAAGCTATAGACCTAAAATATTTTTTCGCTTCCCCGTTATCAATCACACGAAATCACAATAGTTGCTAAATAAATTTTAAATACTTTGTAAATCTTTTTATTTAAATGTATAATTATATAGAAAATAAAAACTACAGGAGCAATATTAATGGAGAAAGTACTTACTACTTATAAACATTATCTAAAAAATTGGAGATTTATATTTATTTGTATATTACCTGCTGTGGCTTTCTTATATACACTTGATGTTATCTTTGAACTACTGTTTCACCAAAATTTCTATTTGTCTAATTTAATTATTGCTATCATTTTATTCTTAATATTTATTAACGTAAAAGATAAATTTAAAATCAAAGGTTAAAGAAAACTATAATTGAAACGAAACCGTTGTAGAGCTACATTTTTCATAAAAAATAAGAGCACCCTGCTATTGGATGCCCTAGTGTGATTAGAGGTTTTTTCTGAGTATTGATTCGGACACGAAGATCTTGTCCTATTACATACTATATGCTTGTACTTATTATATTGTGCATAAAAAAACACAATATCCAGATGCCAGATACATACATACACATTGGATAACTAACTCGCTATAAAAGGCCTTCCTACATTATTACTAATAAAACCTGCTCATTCTTACATTGTAAAATTGCTTTATTTATAAACAAAAAACATCCCCATGGATGTTTTTTCTCTAATCACCTTTAAACTTCCATAAACTTAGCAGGTACACCAATTTTTTCAACTACAGAAGATATATTAGTAGGATTAATCATTACATTTTCAATACAAACTAATTTATTTTCTAATAACCCTTTCTCTGTAGTAATAAGTTCTTCAAATCGTTCTAAAGTCATTGAGAATTTGTGCTCACTTCCACCATTCATACTGACTTTTACATACTTCATAGTGTCACCGCCTCTCTTAATTATCTATAATTCGATAAGAATACGCTTACATCCTTTTTTATTAAAGTATGGTTTATCACATCCCATAACACGTTTAAAATGACTTTAAGAAAAACAGCCAATCTACACCTCTTATTCTTTTTATTAAAATTACAATCAAACGTTTCTAGCATTCTACATCTTTAGAAAGAATTATATAATAGTATTGATTAAATATTAGGAGTGTTATTAATGGCTGATATAATTCGCCTCTTAATTATCATACTTATTGCTATTTTTTTGTTTTCATCTATTATTATGGAATTTAAAAAGCCTCAAAAAAGTATGTTTTGGTTCTCTATTGAAGTCTTGTTTCTGCTTGGAATTATACTTTTAATTAAAGAATTTTTTATCAAATTTTCCGCATAAACCCTTTAGTAAAATATAATATTTTATCAGTAACGCAGGAAAAATTATAATTTTGAACTCTTTTCACTGAAGTTAAGAATGTAACTTCCAATAATTATCCTTTATTTATAATTGCTTTATTAGCTTCTTCTAAGTCATATTGGTTTATTAACATTAAGACTAAAACAAGCATGCCTTGTCATATATTAAAAAAAAGATAAGGGATGTGAAAGCATTGAATAACAATCAATTTGTTTTTTATGTAGTAAAAGGTTCGGCAATTAAAAAATTTATTATTATCGATTTAATTGCTGGAACAGGAATTTATTGGACCGTAAATTTCATTTCTTCAAATGCATTACTCGCAATTATTAGTTGTATTTTTGGGACAAAGAAAATGAAGAAAATACATCATTCATAGAAACCAAAAGTATATCCCACTTCTTTCCTTTCAGTTATGTCCCTTTTATATTCCGCGTAATTGTGTACTATTCATTATCTTCTTTCGCTTTTTTTTACTGATTAACTGAATAATTTCATATATACCGTAATAGATACATTCCACTGAAAGCAGGTAGATCCTTCAATTTTTGATCTTCTTGACATGGGAAAAGAAGCGTGAAAAGTTGGCTCATTCATTAGATTCTCTAGCAAACAACACTTTTACTTGTCTGCTTTTGTATGAGATTTTTCGTTTTACATATACTACTTTTGAACCTGCATACTAATGCAAGCCATTTTGGTGTTTTGGATTTCCCTTCCTCGGATAAGTATTTTTTACTTATCCCTTTTTTGTATAGACATGTATATTTAGGGTAAAACTAATTACAAGCAGTTTTTCTGTTTATTCGTAGTTCTTTATCAAAAGACTTTTCTCCTTTTAAGGACAGCAGATACGACTGCTTGTCCTTTTTTATTTACATTTCACCCGACATTTTTTGACCAATTCTAAGCATTCTAATACGGATCCCAAATAGTCGCTGTTTATATTCATTCAAAATAAGCATTTTCTGATACTTTCCTTTTTAAGTTACACAACATGATAAAAATGAACTTATACATTTGAATCAATGTTTCCTATCTCAGAAGCTCTTCTAAATAACTAAAAAAGAACACCTTAAGTGAGTGTTCTTTTTTCTTTATGTAAGCGAACATACAGATAATATTAACCCTCCAAATGTCACTGTTCCTAGTACTCCTAATACAAATCCTGTTAAACAAATACAATCAGCAAGACAAATAGAAGATTGCGATAATGGAACAAATGACCTACTTGTGCTCGATCCATAATGTCTTATTTTCTCATAATTTATATCTAACATTAAATGTAGAGACGATATACAACCCTCAATAGTTTGAAGAGATTCATTTTCTAATCGCTCCAAAAACTTGTTATGTAAAGCAAGGGGAAGAGGAAACTGTTTATCTAAGTTCATATTTTGATAAATTAATTGTAAACGAGTTAGCATACAATTTTCCTTTTTTTCAGATAAAACTGTACATTTCATATTATTAAATTCATTTAATAATAGCGTCAATTCATCCCTGGTGCCGTATAAATCCCTAGCTATTCTTCTCTTTAGTTTGTATGAATGAATAATAGATTTAATCTCAATCATTTAATTACACTTCCTAATTAAATATTATTTATCCTTATAGATAAACAGTACTTTTAAACCATATTAAAAATACACTCAAACACTTTAATTTACTATCGATTATCATTACATAAACCTTACATTATTGTAATAATTTTTTCACTGCTTACCAACTAGAAGCAATCCATCCTCTTAATTAGAGTTGTATACATCGCTTTACTTTGTAATACAGTATTAAAATATTGTTGGTTATATTTTTGCAATAAAATGTAACCACACAAAATAAGCGGCTTCTGATTGCACAGAGACCACTTATTTAATACCCATATATTTATATATTCACGTTATAATTGCTAATAAGAAGGATAAAGATAGAAATGCACAAAGTGGTATAAATAAAACGGTATCCATTCTAGCAAAATGCGTATCTTTTTCGCGTTTAAAAATACCAAAATAACGAAACTCACCAATTACTCTTATGAAAAAAACAACCATACAAACCCAGGATCCCATTTGAACAATAATATTAGGAAATGCAAAATGAACTATATTTGTTTGTTGCAATAAAATCATTGCTGCCATACTTAATAATAACGCAATGAACAATGTCACTCCTAAACCTGGTGTAAACGCCTTTTCTCCAGATTTTGTTGGAATGACAATATTCGTCGCCCACTTACCTCCAAAAGCCCAGTAAACATGTAAAAAGCTAGCTAAGAATAATATGCAGACGGCAAAATATGTAATAATAAGCATTTTGTCCTCCCATTATTTTATTTAAGTCCCCAACTTTAGATTATGCTATGAATTCCTAATTAGCAATTTATATTTAATTACATAAAAACCCTTTAATGGTTCATCAATTCAATGATAAATCATTAAAGGGTTTACTGAAATTTCTTATGCATTATACCTATTTCTACGACGTTCCATCCTCGTTTGCCCTTGAACAGTACCTTCTTTATATTGATGTATTTGCTCTGGCGTTTCATATGTTGCAGCTGGAGCTGGTTCTTCGTAATTATGCTCACGTATTTTTTCTGGTGTTTTTCGTTTTGATACTTTTCCACCAAACTTAAATAACTTCATCTTAAATTTTGGTAATCTTGGAAGATGAATCTTAAATAATAGTCTTTTTCTTTTCTTTTTTTGTTTAAATAGATTAATATTTTCTTTATTATTATCTTCCTCTTTTCGGTGCAATAACATCGCAAGTAACCCACCTAATATAAGTCCCCCAATTAAAAGGAGAATATATAAGTAATGGCTCGTCCTTAAACTCGACATACGTTCAAGTATGACTAATGACTGTACTTCTTTAATATCCCATAGTAAAGCAGCCCATAATGAGACTAAACCGAATGTAAGTCCATATGTACGAAAACGGAATAGACACGGAATTAAAGCGACACAAGCGGCAATTTTCGCGTTCGCTATTATTGAACTTATTGAAATATCTTGATGCCAAATGACTAACAGTAGTGTTATAAATGGAGCATACGCTATCCAGCTACATATGCGTGAATATATTTTTTTCGCAAAATAACTACCGAAACTAGTAAAAAATAAAAGGCCTCCAATATATAAAGACTGTTCTAGTGGGATTTGCTTTATAATTCCTGCAACTGGAAAGAGGCCGCTCAATAACATTAATAGCACATCTAATTTCTTCACAATTCCTCATTCCTTTCAAATTTCTTTTGAATCAATTCATACTGCTTTTCCATTTGATGTAGTTTTTTATTTCTAAAAAACATCTTAATCCTGTATGTAAATAAAGTAAATACGTAAAAGAAAAGATACATGACAAAAGATATCCTTATTTACATGAAAAAATGACAAATCCTGATCGATATAATGAACAGGATTTGTCTACTATTATTTAAAGAAGCATAATTGAATCTTTCTTTTCTATTTTCATTATATCTACATCCAATTCATCATCAAACTCTTTAAACTCTCTTGCATCTATATCAGTCATATAGCTTTTTATTACTTTCGCCATATGCATGGAATACGGCATGTGTATATTCTTTTCCAAAAGCATACTTGAATTACAGCACATGTAATGTACCATTTTGGCAATATAATTCTTTTCTACAGCTTTTACACCTAGCGGTAAAATTTCGAGTATGTATCGCTGCAATGTTTCACTACCATTAAACGAATACTCACCAGTGCTATAATACATTCCTTTAGGATCTACATATAAACTCGTACAATCGAGTACATCCTCACATTCTATTGCACCGTATTTTGGTACATCAAAAGATGTATTTATTCTAATAATATTTAAGTTTGGAACCTTTAACACATCCGGAACAATCTCAGGGAAAGTATCTATATCAATTTTATTATTTTGTAACTCTTTTATCCAATGTTTTCTTAAACTCGCATCTATAATGAAATATACTTGCTCATTTTGCTCTTTTGCATATTGTAAAATTCCCGTTAATGTTTCAGAAACAAATTGTTTAAATTGAATTCCCATGTCATTTCTTTTTGAAGGCTGCGGTAAAAAGATATTATGTTTATTTATATTTAATAATAAACGATCAATCGTTTGCCACTCTGTATTCCCATATAATTTATATGAAATTTCTTTTCCTTTTATTTGTGAAATAATAGGTAAGAAATCAAATTTCGAGATTCTTTCAATTGATAAATTAACATATGTACAAGGTAAATTTATCTTATTCCAACTACGTTTCAAAAATCCTCTTTGTTCTAATAAACTAAGAATACAATTTATAATTGTTTTACGAGATACACTTTGGCCTATAAATAAATTAATAAATGCCGAAATACGGTTTGTTCGTGCAAACCCTTCTCTAACGATTTGCTTTGGATCAATTTTTTCACGCCCATCACAATTTTTCATTGCAATTAACGCCAATGTCGCATCATTTCGCTCACCTGCAGTAGCATAAACCGCTTTCATAAAATCCTCTACTAGGTTTGTTTTGTATTTCTGACAATATTGCATTTTATATGGGTTTTGCAATATTTTTTCAATATTATACCTTACTATTTTTAACAATACTGGAGAATCTGTATGTAATACATATGATGACTCACCAATTTGCGCTATCACAATTTCACTTTCAAATAATGCTTGTTCTACTTCCATCGATATTTTTTCAGACCATATTTCTAACGTTATAGTCTCTAATCCTTTTGGAGCAATTAAAGGGAATAATTCATTTTCATTATTTATTGCTATCCTTTTACATTCTGGTAGTAATCTGAAGTAGGAAAATTTTTGCTGAAACCCTTTAAATAGATACTCTCTTTCCTTTACTTTTATACCTGGTTTTATTTTAGTACCTTGAACTTTATATATTCTCTCATTGTATGGAAGCAACACCCTAATATTTGCCCCTAGCATATAATCTTTCGGATATTGAAGAATATGCTCTAATTCAACTTCTCCACCTATATGAAAATCCTCTTTTAAATTTCTAAATATCTTGATCCACTTTATACCGTTTGTAGCTTGTTGTACTTTTAGTTTTACAAACCGTGACTTTTTATTATTCGATGCAAATTCTGGAGTAGAAATTAATACCATACCCCGTTTTCGTCTTAACAGCAAAGGAATGTCTGGATGGTTATATTCTTGATAAAATCTCCGAATTCCTATTGAAACATTTAATAATGGAATGTTCTCTCCTCCGCGCGTTATATACTCGAACCGATATACGTAGGCGAAATAATCTTGTGTATTTTCATCTTTAATAGGCTCTGACATAGCCTCACAAATATTTTGTATCACCAATCAACCCAGCAAATATACCGAGCTCAATAAGAAACACAAAAGCCACGACACTCACGCATCGCGGCTGAATATATAAATGTAATTGGTCTTTTCGTCCTTTTTGCGGATTCTTACCGCCCTTGCCCGTTCTCCGGTAACGTTTTGATAAAGGGGCTATAATCATTGATTATGAGCGCATAGATACGTTATCCCCACGTTATGCTCTTTTCAAAGAACAAGTAACTATAGGAATATCGTATCGTCGATTTCAATGTAAAAAGGGACCCGATTTAGTACTCAAAACAGTGCCCCAAAAGTTCTATTATTTTTTATATCATACCTAATGCTGTAGCCAAATTAACGATTCCAGATTTTCGCTTTCTATAAAACTTTCCTCGTTTCATACCAAGAACAGTATAAATATAATCATCATTCAATTCTTTAATGCTCATATACTTCATTTCAAGAATCCTTTGTTCATCCTCATCGAGAGCTTCCTCAAAAGCTTGTTTTAACTGTCTATACTTCAACTCATGTTTGTCCACTTGCTTTAACTCAGGAAACAGCAATTCTGTTCCCAGTTCCGTTCTTTCTTGCTGATTTTGGAATCTAATACGTAACACTCTGTATTTCCGCAACTCTTCTATCACGAAAGGGCGGATTTCTTTCTCCTCTATATGCTTGAAAAATGATAATTGGTCCAAATATAATCCTCCCACGTCTCAATCCTTACATATATAAGGCTAAAACTTTAAATATTTTAGATATATACCTTTATATATGTATGAAATTAGTTCGTAATCCACAATCGGCTGTAAACCTTTATTTTTTTACGTCTATTATTATGTAATTTACTAGCAGTGATCATTTAACTTAACAAAATCCCACCAGATTCTCTAAGCATATTTAATGGTTTCCACCAGGCATAATGTATAAAAACAAATAAAGAAAAGAGACTGTCTTACAAAGTTAATCTGTGGATACTTTTTTGACAATCTCTTTTCTTATATCAAAATTTTCAACTACAAAACTTACAAGTGATTATACGAATGTTATACCTGCACTTGCGAAGCCTGTAATAGCAGTAGCTATATCAAAACCAGGTGTAGTTGATGAAACAACAAGTAATATCTTATCTTGTGGAGCGACCGCAATTGCTTGTGCGCTAATACCGCTTGCAGTATTACCGATAGCAATAAGACCACTAAATGCTGGTGTTAATAGTAACGGTGTACCTACTGGAGTGAAAGTATTACTTGCTGCTGGTGCGCTGTACAACTGCATTTGAATTTGTATGCTTCCTAATGCTAAAGCAACCGCTACCGTTACACTAAAGAATCCTGCTAACGAAGTAATTGTACCTGCGCGAGGAGCTACAAATGCGAAATCAAATACTGGAGGTACAGGACCTATAGTAATTGGGCCACCAGGTGGGACAATTACAGGGAAGAATGAACTTCCAAATCCAAGAAGTGCTCCTGTGTTAGCTAATCCACCTAAAACAGTTGCTAATGCTACTGGTCCACCTGATGCAAACGGAATAACTGCTCCAGCTCCCGTTGCTCCTGTTAGGCCTGTTGCTCCTGTTAGGCCTGTTGGACCTGTTGGACCTGTTGCTCCTGTTGGACCTGTTAGGCCTGTTGGACCTGTTAAACCTGTTAGACCTGTTNGACCTGTTGNNCCTGTTGNNCCTGTTGNNCCTGTTGNNCCTGTCGCGCCACCTCCAGGACCTGTTGGGCCCGTTGGGCCTGTTACTCCACCTCCAGGACCTGTTGGGCCTGTTGGGCCTGTTGGACCTGTCGCCCCTGGAGTAGCATTGATTAATTGAATTAATAAACTAAAAAGAAGTTGTAAAGTTGCAGGATCGACATTTGAGTCACAGGATACAGGGATAAGATCTAAAGCGAAGAAGAATTGTGCAAGGGCGCTATAAAATTGTTGCAATAATGTTGACAATTGTCCTAAATTAGGTGCTGGAGATTGTAATAAAACTATAATACTTTGAGTTAATTGTTTCAAAAAGTTAACTTCTGGGGAAGATAGTAAGGAATTTAAGAAAATTAAAAATTGATTAAATAAATTGAGTAACGCTACTCTATTTGCATCACTTGGATTTGCAAAAAATGCTGAAATAGCTGGTATTAATGAATTTAGTAAAGTAATTAATTGACTTAATTGTTGGCTCGTAATAGGAACTGACTGTGGATTTTTACAACAATCTGCTGAAAAAACAATCGGATTGCAGTTATTATGATTAAAACAATCATTATGTTTCATTTATTTCCTCCTTATTTTATAATTTTGAGAGAATATTCTTATACTAAGAAACACTCAATTTTAATGGCGTGGAATATTTTAAATATTCATTTTTCTTAGAATAAAAATAGTTACTAATAATTAAACTATAAAAATTTAGTTTAATTACATTCACAACTCACATAATATAAGTATACGCATCTATTTATCCAGTGCTTAGATTAATTTACTAATAAAAACGCATATTTTTAAAGGAAAACGTTATTACTCCTATCAACGTGTTTATTTTATCAATAAACGAAAAAACATAATAATTTATAAGTTCAATAATTCCATTCTAGAGTAATATCAAATGAAGTTTTTTTGAAAAAGTTTAATCCTCACAACATAGTTGTTTGTATCATGGGTTTCTAATAATGCATTGTATTTTCCATTGAGAGCTAATCATTTTGCTTTTGCTGACTAATTTTTATTTTTTTGTAACAATTTATACTCATCTTACATACTATTGTCTTGAATCCTTACCTTTCAAAACATTTAATTGTTCATGACTCACAAACATTAACAATATATGAATGGTGTGCTGATTCATAGAAGAGTACCATATAATGGTGCTCTTTTTCATTTCCTATAAAATAAAATTTTGTATAAAAGATACACACTTAATCGAAAATAACTTCATAAAATATTTTGTGTTCCTTTCTTTATAAATTGAAATAGTCTTTACAAAATGAATCTCGTCACGAGAGCACTTTATTAAGTGCTCTTTTTTGATTTTTGAATACTTATCAAATGAAATTTTTATTTAAATGTGTTTTTACACACTTGTATGAACTAAACATATATTTATATAGACATGCATATTTTAGCTGCTTTTATAAGGAGGTGTTTTTATTAATACAACTGTAATTTCCCATTTTTATAATGAAGAGTATCTACTCCCTTGGTGGTTAATGCACCACACAAAACTATTTGATCACGGTATCCTTATTAATCGAGGGTCTACTGATCGTTCAGTAGACATATGTAGATTATTTGCACCTCATTGGGAAATCCGAGATTCAAAAGTATTAGAGTTTGATGCCTTATTAGTTGATCAAGAAGTAATGGAAATAGAAAAAGAAATTTCGGGATGGAAAATGGTTTTAAATACCACTGAATTTCTTTGCTGTTTTGATAAGGAAGACTTTTTCTCTTCTCTTGCTACTTTAGGAAAAAACATGTATTCCATTAGGACTATTCTGATGGTGGATGAACCTTCTCACGGTTATACCAATCCGAGATACGGCATTCCCCTTGTCAAACAGCGTTATCATGGGATAATAATCCATCCTAATCCACTTGCCCCTTACAAGGGTGGCAGACTAATTCACAATTATTCACATGGTAACTATACAGCCGGAAGGCATTGGTCAAGTCATTCATTTATCGTTTACATGTACCCTGCCTTCGTTTTAAAATTCTTTTACAGTCCATGGAACAAAGCTATGAAAAATCGAAAGTTACAAATTGGTCCAACTCTTTCTAAACATAGCATCCAGCATGGCTTAGGTATTCATCACCTAGTTACACTAGCTGAATTAGAAATAAAATATAAATCCTTGGCGAGCACCACTATTGACCTTCGATTAATCCCAGAACATCAAGTTTTATTTCCAGATTTATGTTTCCCTAACTATTAATACATCTAAGAAGAACATTTTTAAGCTTTCCATGCGGCCCCGCTTTTGAATAAGAATCATCCCTTATTAAAATAGCATTTTCATTAAAATCTTTTCACATTTAAACTGGACAAGCATATATTATTGTATCTCCTCTTTTCTTTCATAGAATTTTACATTTGTTGAGACAACATCCCCCTTCGGATGTTGTCTTTTTTGCATAAACTAAAGATTTTGTTAAAAAATTGATTCACTCTTTATTTACAAAATCCATATACTTATACGGACTATAAAAATACAAAATATAGTTCTTGGTCAAAGAGCGCCTTTAGGGCATATTGTGCTCTTTTTAATTAAAATAACTATTTTGTTATATTCCTTGCACTTTTAAATGAGACAAGCATATGTTGTAGCATAGTGTTTCATCACTTATATATACTTCCTTTTTTCAAGAGTACATATTCGATATGTACTCTTTTTGCATCACTATAAAATAACGCTTTTGTTTAGTTTTCAATGGTTTAATTAATAGATCCAGCCAAATCAAGATTTATTAACAATGGGTCTGCAACCACTTTTCCAGTATCATCTACAAAAATACGTACACTCCCACAAATGTTTTCTATCTTTACATCTTTCACTTTAATTCCCCATCTCTGTACAAAATTCAAATTTGGTCTTTATCAAAAACTTCAATATCATGTAAAACCTACGTAAAGATTGCTGTGATTCAACCTATCCACCCGATAAACGTTATATAATGAACTTGCAAATATCTGATTTGCACACAACTACCTTTCTGTACGGCGTAACTCTTTGCCAGGAGAAATCCTAGCCTTTTTTTATTTCTCTCATATCAGTCGGTCCTTTCCATTTCCCCTCACTTTCCCACTTCTTTTTAAGATTTCCAACATAAGTAAATCTATGATCGTACATAATGCTTATTTCCTTATCTGGAATTTCCTTTTGATTTATACGATACAGTTTCCCTCCGTTCGATCTACTCTAATGAACTTTTATTTCATTTCCTTTTTACACTCTTCAAGAAAATCGATAACTTCTTGAGTCTGCACTCTCGTAGAAAGTAATTCGATCACATTACCTTCTGTGTTATATACACGAATTGCTTGTTCCTTAAATTCCATCCCTAGCATTCCATCATCATCTAAAACCTTCACATTATCTTCCATTCTTCTAACCTCGCTTTAAAAGGATTTTTTTAAATCTAACTTTACACTCAATTTACAAATGTAATTATCTAGTAAAAAAAACTTAACAGCATTAACATCTCGAACAGTTATTTATTACGCTATAATATAAGTAAATTCGTCTATGCACGAATACCCTTTAACTGGCTAGGAGAAATCCTAGCCTTTTTCTTTGCAAAAGACCTTCTACGTCTGAATAAAACTTAATATTCCGTCAATACTATAGATAACCCATTTCAAACCACATTCCATGATTGGAGCAGTTAGCTTTGCTAGCTGTTTTTTTTTATGTTTTTAAGCGAATAAAATTCTAAAAATTATCTAACACTATAAATAAGGCTTTAAAAAGCTGTTTTTTCCCACTCTAGCTTTCTTGGTCGAAAGCCGAGCAGTTAGCTTTTGCTAGCTGCTCTTTTATTGAATAAATTTCTAAAACATGTTAACAATATAGATACACCAAGGTTGAATACGAATGACCATTACGTTCTTCTTATTCACTAAGCAGTTAGCTTTTGCTAACTGCTTTTTTATTGCGTTCCGACTCTTGCTTCTTAAAGAATTCTTTAACTGCGTTTTCCCAATAAGTGCACATTATCCATCCCTCCTTGAATAAAGCCATAAACCTTGTCCATACTATAAATACACTTGAGTTCTGAACTTCCTTCTTAACGTTTTTTCAGAGAGTAGTTAGCTTTTGCTAGCTGCTCTTTATATGGACTTTATTTAGTAATTCAACTTTTCATTTTCTCGAATAAATTCCAATTTTTCGGTAACACTAAGTACAAGCTACTTTTTCCCCAAAGTAGTTCCTTTTAGCAGTGCTTGTGAGAGGCAGTTAGCTTTTGCTAGCTGCTTTTTTCTATGAAATTGAAAAAAATTTTAGTTCTTATTTCTTTTCTACACCATATAATTTTAACCTAATCATCCAGCTCAAAGTGTTACCTCCTATCTTAAAGAGCACTTATGCATGGTGCTCTTTTTTATTTTGTTCCCTTTCATTTCTGAATAACATCTTTAACCCTGTTCATACTATTTTTGTAACTTAAAGTTACAAACTATTTCTGTAAGCGCAGCGTTTCTTTTGTACAACAAGCAGTTAGTTTAGTTAACTAGCTGCTTTGTTGTGTAAAAGAAAGATTTTTTAAACTGCACATCTATTAAGAACATACATAAAATATCATGTGATAATCTTTTTCAATATTAGTTTTGGTGAGAGAGCACTTTTAAGAGTGCTCTTTAAATGTATTGCAATGTATAACATCACGTTTTACATACAATAAACATAGATTGCAATGAGCACGCAAGACATAATTTTTATAAAATCGTGTACATTTTTTGTACACGATTTTATTATTAAATAACTATTTTATTGCACTTCCTAACTTACAGTAATGTTCTTGAAAAAACATTCATATATATTTATCGGATGCCTTTTGAAACCCCTAAGTATTAAATACTTTTAAGAATTGACTGACCAACACTTTTCAGCTAATTTTCACAAACTTGTTAAAAATAACATATATACACAAAAAGTTACGTTTTATAGGATAAAAAATTATCTTACATAAAGGAGTATGATTATTTGTGAATTACCAAAATGATAACAATTCTAAAATTCACAAACCTTGTTCTTGTCCATCCCCCACGGCTAACAGTTTAAATGTTGTTCAAACTACCCCAGCAATAGTTTCTGTAAATTCTGCGATTCCACTAGATACCGTGGTAAATTCTAATGGTACAGCAATCTCATTCGCACCACCAACAACTGTTTTACTCGAAGGTGGAAGAACCTATTTGGCAATCTATGAAGTGCAAGTTATTATTCAACCAGGAGGAAATGCGGCAGGTATCACCATGTATCTTAATAATAATTCAATCACTGGCTCAGGTACTTCTCTAGGATATACTGCAGGATTCACTTCTGTATCAGCACCCGCAATTTTCACTACACCTCCAGGTATAACAAGTTCTCTTACTGTTAATGTAGGACCATATTCTAATTCATTAAATACGTTGAGCTTAACTCTTGCTGTTATAGCATTAACATAGTAAAATCTAATACTTTCTATAATAAAATAACGCTTTATATTAAGAAATCCGTTTCATCCGCCCAGTAAAGTAATACTCTCTTTTTAAATAAGCTCTAGTTCCTGAATAGGATTTAAACCACATGTATTCTTTATCGCCTAACAAATCTATCGTTACATCAAACTTGTCGTCCTTCTCTGTAATTTTGTATGTGTAATGACCCTCAGTTCCTTCCCACACCTTTACACCAACACACCTCGTTTCTTATAAAATTCAAAATTTATTGTGCTTCGTCTCCTTCTTTTCCAATCCATCTAATAATGTTAAAATATAGAAGTAATTCATTTTATTACTAGGAGGGATTTCTATGTCCATGGGAACCTGGGCTGCAATTTTTATTGCTATATTTTGCGGAGTTATTTCTTCTAATAGCAAGTTGAAAAACTCCCGTAATAAAAATGGATAAACACCCAGCTGAAAAGTTAGATATCTAGCATTTCAGCTACCAATCTTCCCCAAATAACTATTTTATTAAATTTCACATATACAAACGCTTGTCCATTTCCTTTGACTCTACTCCCACATTTACTATTAGTAATACGAATTTTTCAGAGGTGAATTATATTGGACGAGTTTTTATCTTCTGCTGCATTAAATCCGGATTCGATTGGACCTACACTTCCATCTATGCAACCTTTTTAATTCCCTACAGGTCCCACTGGAACAACGGGTACTACAGGACAGTACTGGATTCACTGGAGCAACAGGATTTACTGGCATCACCGGGCCTTCTGGCATCACTTGGACCCACCGGAAGTACTAACTGGACCTACCGGTATTACTGGGCCTACGGGACCAACTGGGCCTACAGGACCTACCCTATTTTTTACTCCCCTTACACCAGTACCTGAATCTATAGATCTTCCTCCAAATACAAATAACTTAAGAATTATGGAGGTCATTGTTCCTATAGAAAATATTGGTGACAGAGTCCTATTAAATGCGACTATGGGAACAGAGATTGTTGTTGAGATTGGAGTAGATCAAAGTAGTTTCTTTAACATAGACACCATTAACTATCAGTTATTCCGCGATAATTTGTTGTTAACAGAAACATTTGTATCCGGCAACTATTCAGTCGGTAGTGATGGGAATTTTTTATACCCCTTTAACTCCACATTTACATGAGTAGACTCCCCTAGAGACCCGATAACACCACCANATCCAGTTCATTATCGTGTTATAGCGAACATAGGAGAACTTAGTGAGACTATAACATCAGCACAAGTTGGAAATCGTAGGTTTGCTGCAATAAAATATCCTGGCGATCCAATTTAATTAAAAATATTAATCGCTTATCCCACTACGAAAGTATAAATGTTAAAATTACTATGTTTAATCTATCGAGCAGTTAGATTTTGCTAGCTGCTCTTTTTCTACAAAATTCAAATTGTATTGAAATTGATTTCCATCATTCTTTTCTTTTCAAATCTGCTTTCTTATTTTCCTCTGCTCTAAATCCAAAATAGAATAGCGCACATGTAATAACCGAACCTGCAATGTATCCTAAAAAACATCCTAACCAAAACATAGTGCAACTCCACCTTTCTGTATAACATTCAAAATTGGTACTACTTTGCAACTCCCTGCGCTTTTCCAAAAGCTGCAGCTCTTTGATTGATTTTTTTAGAATCCGACTAATTTGAGTTTGAGTAACCCCTACACGCTTTCCGATATTCCCCTGTGACATGTGGTTTGAGTACATATCCCAAATCATTAACTCTATATCTGGTAACGTATTTATAAAAGAACGCATTACTAACTTTCCTTCAATTTCTTCGATTTTACGTATTGGACTTTCATCAACAAGCTTTGACTCAATTGTAATTTCGGCTTTCTCTCCGCCTGAACAATACATTACTTCACTTAAAGAACTTGGAATTTGTTGATACTGTAAAGCATCTCCTACATCCTCAACAGATACGCCTAATTGTTGACTGATGGTCTCTGGTTTTTCTTCTGTTAATCCTTCCCTTTGGATTCTGCCTTTCAAATAAAATATGTCTCGTGTTACCTTGACCTTTTGATTACCTATAATCGCTTTTGTAGTTTCTCCGTATATTTTAGGAATCGCTAAAGTGGAAAATTTGCACCCATATCCATATACAGGGTTAAAGTCTCTTCTCGCTTTTAGTAAACCTTTGAATTAAATTCTCTATATCTAAACCCGTAGTACTTTTAATCGGTCCCAAAACTGCTCCGTACTTTCTCCATACAAACTTGTAAACTAGCTTTTTATATTTTTTTACAAACTCATCATCCGACATGGCTTTCACATCAACTATTTCAGGCATTTGCTCCACCCCTTTTTATTTCTCTCATATCAGCTGGCTCTTTCCAATTACCCGCTCGTTTCCATTTTTTCTTTTCCCAACATACGAGGGGCTAAGATCATACATAATATCGATATCTTTATCCGGTATACCTTGTCTATTGAATTTCCTGACAACCTCAGGTGTTAAACCACTCGGCGCTCCCTTTCTTAGTTCATCAGTCTTTTTAGACTGTGTATCCAAGTATCTACCCAACTGGCGTAACTCTCCACCAGTCGGGCATGCTTTNCTTTACACTCATTAACACTAAAACATTCATTTGATGTACGATTGTAATAACAACGTCTACATTTCTGTTCGATAATATTTGATGGTAAAACCATAAGAAAAAAGCAATGATTAGATTTTAAATCTAGTCATTGCTTTATCTATCTCATCTTGATTTATANCAATATATCTTATTGTTACTCTTTCACTTGAATGATGGAATATATCCATTAGCGATGGCTATATTCTTTGTCGGCATGTACATGTATAAAGCTAATGTTTTTTAATTGATAAATGTAGTTAATATTCATATGTTACAATAGTACCCGTAGTATCAGAAGTACCATTAAAACAATTAGAGCAACCACCACAACCGCCACAGCTTCCACAACCAAAACAACCGAAGCAACCAATACAACGGAATCCACCACAACGAAACCCACCACAGCGACCGCCACAACCTCCGCAACGACCACAACCGCCACAGCGACGAGCAGCATCTTCAATATAGTAATAATATGGATATTGGTTTTGCTGGTCCCAATATACAATATTTCCAGACCGGTAATCATTAAGGGTTAGCGCTTTTAGTTCTTGTTGAAACTGATTCATTTTCATGACCTCCGTTTATAAAATACAACCCCATCGATGCTTTCCTATATTTTTGTTCGTTACATCTAAGTAAAAATAGCGCTATAAACTAAGTTAAATACATACACCAACAAAGTATGACTTATCACTAGATGATGCACCTTGTTCATATACCTATTTTTACTATGGGCTCATTTTTATAAATAGAAATTATAAAATTTGAATTCTAGCGTCATATCTTCATGCTTACTAAGTTCAATTTATTTCTCAATAACCATAATGCCGTATCCTGTACGTTCAAGGTAGAAATTCATTCCATTACGTTGTGCATCTGAAGTTGGAGCAGTAACGAAATATGTTAATCCATTTGATTGTTTAATACATGTGGCAGAAGTTTATCCAGTTAATGCGTAGAAAATTAAATTAACTAACTTATCGATATGCCATTTCGCCATATCCCCAGCACTATCGACTTTACACAAATCTAATAAGAAAAAATATATAGATAGGTAGGTATTATCCATACCTATCTATAACATTACTCCTATTCTTTATCCAATTACATCTTTTACTTCTGTATTCACTGGCCACTTTTCTAAAGTATAAGCCATTTCCCAAAATAAATATTCATATTGACTACTAATCATAAAATGTTGTTTCATTCGATTTCGGTCTGCCTCTGTTACTTTTTCAGCTATTGCATCTAATCGTGTAATTTGCTCTTCAACTAATGTGCGGAACCAATCAGATCCATAAGCAGAAATCCATTCGTTATAAATTGGCTCTTCTGGCTGACACTCTTTTAAACGCTCACCAATTTCATAATACAGCCAATAGCAAGGTAAAATTGCTGCAATGATATCGCCTAAATGTCCTTCATACGCAGCACGATACATATGTGAAGTATATGCGTATGCAGTTGGAGCAGGGATAAAATTATCTTTTTCTTCTTGTGTTATCCCAAGTTTCTTCGCAAAATTCTCATGTAATGATAATTCCGCCTCATATGTATTTTGGGCATGGTGTGCCATACGAGCTGTCGTTTCTAATTCCAGTGCTTTTGCAGCTCCTAAAGTTTGTACTCTAGCAAAGTGACTTAAATAATATGAATCTTGAAGCACATAATAGCGAAAACTAGCTAAATCTAAAGTTCCTTCACCAAGTTTTTTTACAAATGGATGGTTAAAACTTGCTTTCCAAATTGAATCTACTTCTTTACGTAATGATTGTGAAAAAGTCATTTAAATTCCTCCAATAATTAATTTAATATAAGTATTTATCCACAGTTATTAACGCTTTAAAATAAAAAAACTTTCTTTACAGGCGTAAAGAAAGTGAAATTGACAGTATTTATTCATGAAATAGCAATGTCTTTCCCACTTCCCTACGCTGGCATTAACCAGATCAGGTACTAAGAGTCTCAAATTCCCATTTGATCTCAGCCTATAATAGGCCCCCCTAGTGGATAAATATTTAATTTTGTATTGTATTCATCATAACATACTTCATGTTACTGTCAAAAGTATTCATGATACCGCTACTTAAAACTCTTCTTCTTCCCTTACTCTTAATGAAGTTTCAATAATCATATCTAATAGTTTGCTATAATTAATTCCCGCTGCATCTGCACTTTTTGGTAGTAGACTTGCTTGTGTCATTCCTGGTAATGTGTTAACTTCCATTACATATGGAATACCGTCTTTCACCATCATATCAACCCTTGCATAAACACTACATTTTAATGCTTTATAGCAAGCCAGTGACGCTTTGTTTACACGTTCTTTCAATTCAACTGGAAGTTCAATAACTTCTTCAATAGTACCAGCATCATCATATTTCGCATTGTAATCAAAGAACTCCGCCGCGTGTCGAATTGAAATGATGGGTAACTGTTTTCCATTAAAAATGGAACATGTAATCTCGTCACCTTTTATATACTTCTCTATTACTACTTCAGAATCCCATTCAAACACAGTTTCCAGCATTGAAATTAATTCGTCTTTATTATAGACAATCTTTACTCCAACACTTGACCCACCAGAGTTTGGTTTTACGACTAACGGAAATCCTAACTTATCTAACTCATCAAGATTTAGATCCTCCATTTTTGTAAGTTCAATCCAATCTGGTGTTTCTATTCCTTCATAACGTAAAATCTTTTTCGAAATATTTTTGTCCATACATATACCGCTAGATAACATATTGCTCCCGCTATAAGGAATACCTAAACTTTCAAGCGTTCCTTGAACAGTCCCGTCTTCTCCGTATTTTCCGTGTAATGCGAGCAGCGCAAAATCAATGTCTTTCGCTTTTTCGATTAAATCCATTTTTTCGTTTAACATAATTGGAACTATGTCATACTTACTTTTATCTAAATGTGCAATCATTTCATTTCCAGTCATAATTGATACTTGTTTTTCAGAGGATACTCCTCCCATAATAACGCCAATTCTCATTTCCTCAACTCCAAATTTCATTTTTTATTGTACCACCGATTATTTTAATTCCCCGAACTATTTCTTCTTCTTTCAGACGTGAAAATCCTAATCGAAAAGTATTCGCTCCTCCTCCATCAGAGTAAAAAACATCTCCAGGAGAAAATGTAACTCCTTGCTCATAACACTTTTGCAAAAGTGTACGGGCATTAATATGCTCTTCTAGCTCTATAAATAAATGAAGTCCACCATCACCGGTCATTCTTTGAAACGGAATGTACTCGTTACACGCCCCAACAGCTAACTCATATTTTTTCTTATAAACAGACCTTGCCTTTTTTAAATATTTTTCAAAATATCCTTCATGTAAATATTGAAAAAGAACAGCTTGATCTAAAGTAGATGTATGAATTGTTCTTGCTCTTTTTACACTTTCTAAATGATGGATCAGCTCTTTATCTGCAATGATCCATCCTACACGTAAACCAGGGAAAAGTACCTTCGAAAAGCTACTAATATAAATCACATTATTACCAGCGCCAGCAAAAGTTAATAATGGTGCTAAATGTGAACCTGAATAACGTAGTTCCTCATTAAATCCATCTTCTATAATAGGAACCTTATATTTTGAAAATAATCTCATCAGTTCCGTTCTTTTCTCTGAACTTGTAACAATACCGGTTGGATTATGATAGGAAGGAATTAAATATGCAAAATCAAACTCTTTTTCACGCAAGCTTTTTTCAACTTGATTCGTATCAAGACCATCCTCATTCATATCAATACCATGAACTTCAAGGCCATGTAAGCGGAACAGCTTCAACGCAGCATGGTGAGTTGGATTCTCACAAATAACTCGCCCTGATTTCTTTGACAACGAGGATAATACAATGTCTAATCCTTCTGTAAATCCATTTGTAATTAAAATATCTTTGTTCGATATATCTACACCCTTCATTTCCATATAATGAAGTAGATAATTCATTAACGGTCTATAACCTTTTGCGTATCCGTAGTTTAGTACGACATCTCCTTCAATGGACATACGAGTAAGAAAAGCTCTTTTGAAATTTTCCACATCAAATAGCTTTTCATCCGGAGCAATGCTATTAAAAACAATCATTCCTTTTTCCCAGCGAACACCATGTTTCATTAAATCTAATTCATCCGCTAATAGGGTAACTGTATTAAGTTTATTTTTCCAATTTATTTCAACAGACGAAGTGTTGCTTATATCAACCTTCGCAACAAAATTCCCTTTTCCTTTAACTGCATAAATGAGCCCTTCTTGCTCCAAATCTGCATAAGCAGCGAGTACAGTATTTCTGCTCACACTTAATAATTCACTTAGTTCCCTTGTTGAAGGTATTTTTTGATCCCCGAGCAAATGCCCTTTCATAATCATCTTTTTTAAATAATCTTTCAATTGAATATAAACGGGACGATCTTTCACAACTTTAAAATCTTTAAACAATTTCTTACCCCCTGCAATTATTTTTACACATTTATTTCATTCTCAAAAGGTCCACTACATATGTATTTTTTATAAAGGGCGGTACGGTCTTATAAATCTTTTCGGTACAAGTTAATTACATCTTTTAACGCTGCTGCTGCGGCTCCACGTGGATTTGATGCNCCACCAATTGTAGTAACTTGGCCCATCGTATCTGTAAAGAACGTAANCCCTTTTTCTGTACCATTTACTTTTGCTAGCGGATGATCNCTATCTATTTCGGACGGTTCTACATGAAGAACCACGTTACCATCCTTATCCTTATTTGCTGAAGCTATTAATTTAATATATTTATTTTGTTCCTTCGCATTTTGAATTTGTTGTTTTGTAACATGTTCGATTCCTTTTATATGTATATCTGTAAGCGTATTCTCTGTTCCCATTAAACTGTTTGTCAAAAGTAACAATTTACACGCACTATCAGAACCACTTACATCTAATATTGGGTTTGTTTCAGCAATTCCCTTACTTTGGGCTTCTTTCAGTGATTCTTCAAACGTAACATCTTCCTCATTCATTTTCGAAAGAATATAATTTGTTGTCCCGTTTAATATTCCTTCTATTTTTTCAATATGGC